>Ga0208045_1000013_pt1 | contig 94062 bp, 87 predicted proteins | sample PL_2010_200m_FD_184160 | JGI IMG/M metagenome (GOLD analysis project Ga0208045, IMG submission 184160) | Freshwater microbial communities from Powell Lake, British Columbia, Canada to study Microbial Dark Matter (Phase II) - PL_2010_200m... | ecosystem: Environmental > Aquatic > Freshwater >...
TCTTCAGGAAGTTGGTGAGCGCGTGTGATTGATTGTGGAGAGAAGATATGCTTGTCTTGATGAAGAAAGATGTAACGAAGGAACAGATCGAGAGAGTCAAGCAGTGGGATCTTGTGATGCCCATGGCGCAGGCAGCGGTTGTGGCAGGCGCGGATGGGTTCATGGTAGAAGTTCATCAGGATCCTCAGGCTGCGCTTTCGGATGGTTTTCAATCGCTCAAACCGGAGAGATCCCGAGTGCTTCTGGATCGTGTCCAAGAACTCGCGGCCTTTGTCCATACGACGGCCCATCATTCTGAGAAACCGGAATTACTCCAGTGAGGGCCGCATCAGCCGCATATCGCCGTCGGTCCCGCGTCCGTGAGGACGAGCAACAAAAGGCCAAGAATCATCTGAAGGGGGTGAAGAAGCGGAAGGAGATTGAGCATTCTGTCGACGTTTTTGAGTCGGCATTCGAAAAATCTTTTATCCCGCTCTTGATCACCGATCGGTTTGGACGTTGCTTGGAGGCGAATGAAAGTGCTGCCAGGCTGTTGAATCGGAGACGCGCCGTTCTGGTTCGCAAGACGCTCGACGCTATTTTCACACTCCATGGCGCGACGACAGTGGGGGGATTTCAGGCAAGACTGTCTCAGGAGGAGCCGTTGGACGCAGAGGTGGCGTTCGAGCAGAAGAAAGGCACAACCGTTCGAGTTCGGCTGCGCTCGAACAATCTCGATAGCGGGCTTAGGCTCATTAGCCTCGCGCGTATGCACGAACATGGTTCCAAGGAGGAGCAACTGGTCAAAGCTCAGAGCACGGCGGCTCTCCTGGACGAGTTCTTTTCCCTTCCGTGGGGTGACGAAGCTACAGACTACCATTCCTTGTTTCAGCATTCACCGTACGGCATTTGCATCCTGCAAAACGATCGGCTTGCTGTCGTTAATCCCACCTTCTGCAGACTTCTCGGCTACCGTTCCGGGGAAGATGTGGCAGGGAAGGAGATACGCGAGTTTCTTGATCAGGGTTCGCGCATGTTCTTCTCGCTGCTTCAGCACAGAGTCTTTCGCGGCGAGGCGATCCCCATGCGCTTCGAAATAAGGATGATCAGGCATGGGGGCTCTACCATCGACGTGGAAACCTCATTTGCCCTAATCTGGTACCGGGGAGCACCGGCCCTCAACCTCACGGTCAGCGACATCACTGATCGGAAGGAGCTCGAGAAGCGATTGACCGATTCAGAGAGTCTCTTGAGAAATGTCATCAATTCGATGGTCGACGCACTCGTCATTACGGATTTACAGGGAAAAGTCCTCGACGTGAACGACGAATTCCAGCGGTTCACGGGGTTTACGCGGCGGGAAGCCTTCGCCGCAGAGATTCCATATCCGTGGGTCCCGGAGGAGAGCTTACGGTCATTCATGAGCTGGCTGGAGAAATTGCGCGAACACAATGTGCTGAGAGATTTTGACATTACGTGGTTACGGAAGAGTGGTGAGCGCGTGTCCGTGAGCTTGAACACGACACTCCTGCGCAACGCGGCCGGCGATCCTGTGTTGATGGTAAACATTGCCCGCGATATCAGCGAGCGGCAGGCATCGCGCGAAGAACTGAGCCGGCAACTCCAAAGACTTCAGGTTCTCTACGACCTGAGCAGTGCGTTGACAGAAACGCTGAACACCGATGACATCGCCAGAACGACGTACCAACAGGTTGAAAAAGTTATCCCGGTCGATGGGTTTGTCATCGATCTCTACGATGAAGAAAAGAATGAGATTAGACGGGCTTTTGCCATTGACCTGGTAAACGGCATACGGTCAGAGATCGACGCGCCGCACGGACCCATCTCTCTCGACAAGTCGGTCAGTACCGCAGGGGTGATCTCCACCAGGAAGCCGCTGCTGCAGCTTAAGTCTTCATCAGATCAGCATGTGCCATTGCATCCTGTTTCCAAAGAGTCCAAAAAGGCTTCGCTCATGATGGTCCCCATGGTTTCCAAACAGAAAACCATCGGTGTGCTCTCCGTCCATTCCTATGAGTCGGAGATGTACTCTCAGGAGCACCTGACTCTCCTTCAGAGCATCGCTCATCTGGCCGGCATAGCAATCGAGAAGGCGCAGTTGTATCAAGAAACAATCCGAAAATCGATTGAGATTGAAGCGCGTAACAAAGAGCTCGATGATTTCACCTATGTTGTCTCCCATGACCTGAAAGAGCCTTTGATCAGCGTCGAGGGGTATGCAAAGATGATCCGTCACGAATATCAGCAACTCTTTGACGCGGGGGGGCGGGAATATCTGCAAGCGGTTGTGGATTCGTGTTCGCACATGAAACGCCTTATTGATGATTTGCTGCTCCTCTCCCGGATCAGCAAGCTCACGGAAAAAAGGTCGGAGATCAATCTGGTTGGCCTCATTTCCGACGTCCTCGAGGAGCTTCGGTTCTCAATTCGGGAACGGAAAGCCGAGGTCATCGTTCAAGAGCAGTTGCCCGAAATCGTGGCCGTTGACACGCATCTTCGAATCGTTTTCCGCAACCTCATCGCAAACGCCTTGAAATTTTGTGACAAGGTAATCCCGCGTATCGAAATAGGTTCTAGGGTGACGCCGGATTCCACGACATTGTTTGTTCGCGACAACGGTATCGGCATTGAGCCGGCGCATTATGATAAGATCTTTCTCATCTTCCAGCGATTGCACAGGAAGGACGAGTATGAGGGTGTAGGTGCGGGATTGACAATTGTGAAGAAAATTGTTGAATCCCACGGTGGTCAAATCTGGATCGAGTCAACGGTGGGGCAGGGAGCGACGTTCTTTTTCACGATACCAACGGGATAAGGGAGATCTGTGGAGCCAACAGAGGGGGCGTTGAGAATCCTGCTGATCGATGACAATAGGGATCACACGACAATCCTTCAGTGGGCATTCAGGAAGACCGGCCGACAGGATGAGTTCACGTGTTTCGACGATGGAAGCCGCGCCCTGGAATATTTACGGACGCTTGAGAGAGAACAAAAAGCGAAGCCCGATCTCATTTTTCTCGACCTGAACCTCCCGCGGCTCGACGGCCGTGAACTGCTCCGCCTCCTGAAGGAAGAACAGACTACGAAGGCGATTCCTGTGTTCATCGTAAGCAGCTCGGAGCGCGAAGAAGACGTCCGCAAGGCGTATGAACTGGGAGCAAGCAATTATATTTCGAAATCTGCCATACTCAACGATGTTGACCCACTGTTGAAAACAATTCAAGCATACCGTTCCAAAGGTACCTGACTACCAACATACGTGAAAGCCTATGACAGCCAAGAGACACATTACGGTACTTCTCGTCGAGGACAACATCGACTTTGCAAAACTCGTGAGAATCTATCTCGGCCGTTTCGAAGATGCTGAGATTGAAATCATCTGGAAGGCAAATGGCACGGAAGGCATTGAAGAGGCTGTTCGTAACCAAGGCGTGGATGTAATTCTGATGGATTACTTCTTACCCGGGATGAACGGGCTGGAGATCACGCGCGCTCTGAAGGAAAAAGAAGTTGAGACTCCGGTGGTATTCCTGACAGTGAACAAGGATATGAATCTCGCTGTCGAGGTCATGAAACTCGGTGTCCGCGACTATCTTGTGAAGGAAGAGATCAGCACGCCCATTCTGCCGAAAACGATCATGACGGTCGTTGACAAACGTAAGTTCCAGAAGGAAGTGGCGGAGCTGGAGGTGCGACAGAAACGCCTTGAAGCAATGCAGGAATTGATTTTTGGGATCACAAAAGAGATTACAGTCCCGCTGCAGACCATGAAGGGCATCGTTGATATGCTGATCAAGAACGGCAATTCGGACAAGAGAGGAAAATACCTCTCGATCATTCATGACAATGTCGAACGGATCGAGTCGAAGATGGAAAAACTTGTCAATCTGAAGGAAGACAAGACGGTTCAGTACATCAAAGATATCAAGATGATTGACCTATCGTGAGGTGAAGCGTGGCTAACCTTGTCAAGAAGTTCCTGTCCAAACAAGATTTGAAAGATGTCGCTGATGCGATCGCCGAATGTGAGAAACGCACCTCGGGCGAAATTCGTGTGGCGATACGACAGAAGAGATCGAAGAAAGAACACACTCACACCGTGGAGCAACTGGCTCGCCGCGAATTTGTCCATCTCGGGATGGTAAAGACGGAAGACCGAACCGGTATCCTTATATTCATTGTGCTGGAAGCCCGTGAGTTCTTCATCCTGGCCGACGAACACATCAATCAGAAAGTCGGGACCAGCACATGGCAGTCAATTGCACAGGCGATGTCGACGAACTTCGCGCGGAATGAATTCCGCCAGGGATTGTTGAGCGCCGTCCGTTCTGTCGGTGACCATCTGGCGATGCATTTCCCGGTTCTGCCGGGGGACAAGAACGAGCTTTCGAACAAAGTAGGCATCTCTTAGGAGTGCGGATGAACACCCCGAGCCAGGTGCTCTGCGCAAGGCAAAGAAGAATTGAGTCTGTATTCAGCCTTTTCCCCGTTGCTCTCCGTAATATTGTCGGTTGGATGTTTCGGCGGTGTCTCCGGTTGGGAACTTCCTGATTCAGAGATTGTTTTCATATTCGCACAGATGACCCACCTCGCATGAAATTCAAAATAGCCCTTGCACAAACCGACGCGAAAGTCGGCGACATTGACAGCAACCTTCACCATCATCTCGAGGCAATCGAGAAAGCCAAGCGGGAGGGTGCCCAACTGGTTGTGTTCCCTGAACTGAGCTTGACCGGATACACGCTGCGCGACCTGGCTTGGGATGTCGCCCTGAATCCGTTTCACGATCCTCGGTTGTCTCCCCTCAGAGAGGCGAGCAAATCGATATCGATCGTGATGGGGCTTGTCGAAAGTGGCGAGGATCATGGAGTCTACAATTCGGCGATCTTTCTGGAAGATGGCTCAATTCGGCATATCCACAGAAAAGTCTATCCTCCGACCTACGGAATGTTTGAAGAAGGGCGCTATTTCAGCCAGGGAAAGAATGTGGCAGCGTTCGATTCTAAACTCGGGAGATTCGGACTCCTTGTCTGCGAGGACCTTTGGCACATTTCGCTCCCATTTTTGCTTGCTGTTGACGGTGCAGAGGTCATCTTCTCGCTGACGGCGAGTCCATCGCGCCTCGCGACGGGGAGCCTTGAAATGGAAACGGCACGTGTTAATCACGAACAACATCGTTCATATGCCAGGCTTCTGAGCTCGTACATCGTTTTCTGCAACCGGGTGGGATTTGAAGACGGTGTCAATTTCTGGGGTGGGTCTGCTGTTGTGAGTCCGGGTGGAGTCATGATCTCGACTGGGAAAATGTTTGAGGAGGACCTCATCCTGGCAGATGTAGACTCGCTGGAAATTCAGCGATCGAGGCGGTTTTCGCGTCACTTCCTCGATGAAGATCTTGGTCTTGTGGAGGAATCACTCAAGCGTATCCGCTCATCGTACGGTCTGCGTACTTCTGAAGACCCCTCCTGAAAGAGTACCCTTTCCTCGGTTTTCCTGGATTGAGTTGCCTCGTTTCTTCCCTTGGTGCTGCCTCGGGCACTTCAGGGAGCCTGAATAATATTGAATCTGCCGGGTTTTTTTCATAAATTACCAGCATGGAAGCTACTAATTGATCTTGTTTGAGAAGGAGAGATCTTCATGAGTATGGTGAAAACAGTCGGCTTGATGGTCCTTATGATGGGCTTGATGATGCTTGTCGGCCAGTGGCTTGGTCAGGAACAGGGTCTCGTCCTCGCTTTTGGCATATCCTTGCTGATGAACTTTGGGATGTATTGGTTTTCCGACAAGATAGTTCTGATGAGTTACCGTGCCAAGGAAGCCAGTGAACAGGATGCGCCGCGATTGTTTGCGATCGTTCGAAAGCTGGCCACACAGGCGCAACTTCCCATGCCGAAAGTCTATGTCATCCCGGGGGAAACGCCGAATGCGTTCGCCACAGGAAGGAATCCAGAGCATGCGGCCGTGGCCGCAACCGAGGGAATACTGCGACTGCTGAGTGAGGATGAACTCGAGGGGGTTATTGCTCATGAACTGGCGCATGTGAAACACCGCGATATTCTGACCGGAACCATCGTGGCTTCGATGGCCGGTGCAATCGTTTTCTTGTCCAGGATGGCCATGTTCGCTTCTATGTTCGGCGGGGGAAGCAGGGACCGTGAGAATTCGAATCCACTTGGAGAAATCCTGCTCATCATCCTTGCTCCGATTGCAGCGATGCTCATACAGTTTGCAGTCTCTCGTTCCCGGGAATTCGCGGCCGACGAAGGGGGAGCAAAGATTTGCGGACGACCTCTGAGCCTCGCACATGCTCTTAAGAAGCTGGAGAGCGGAGTGCAACGAATTCCGATGGAGAACGCCGGTACGGCAACGGCCCACATGTTCATCGTCAATCCTCTTCGCGGCGGAGGGATCATGAAATTATTCTCAACGCATCCGCCGACTGAGGAGCGCATAGCCAGGCTTGAAGAGATGGCTATGGGTGGAATCCACTGAGCGTTTCGATCTTGACTACCTTCAACTCGAAGGTCGATTGTACGTTGAAGCTGAGAGGAATCTCCATCTGACCTCAATGATCTCCCAACGAGCCGCTCGAAATCTTCTGGCTACAGGGTTGACGGTTGCAGTACTGTCGCTGCACGTTGATGCGCAAACAAGCGGCTTGAGTGGCGCTCTGATCCTGCGTTCGCAGGCGGCAAGTATTGCTGAAGAGACCTTTGTCCGGCTCAGTCGATCCTTGAGCGGAGTCGATCAAATCGCAGTTTCAGTTGAGGGGGGAGCGTCGCGAACACTGGTGGAAAATGCTTTTTTTGATTTGTTCGGACGTAAAGGAATCCACGCCTCGTTGCAGACCCAGCCAACGACTTCGACGAATCACTTACAGCTGACCGTGCTGGATCAGAGCATCCGTTATGCCGGCATGGTGAGCGGTGAGTACCGCCGTGAAGTTCAGACTGCCATTGAAGCCCGGCGCACGTCTAACGATTCAGTGTCGGTGGAGTACCTGGGGCTGTTCAAGAGACAGGATGTGGACACCGTGGCATTTCGTGAGGATGGAGGGATGCTCGGAGCTGCACGCGAAACAGAACGGACGCTCTTTGACAGGCTTCTGGGGCCGGTTATCCTTATCGGCGGCGCGTTTCTTATTGTGTACCTGTTCTTCACGGTGAGGAATTGAGGCCGAGGATCCGGTTCATTGCGGTTGTACTATCGTTGTTTCAGTGTGTGACCCTGCTTGGGCAGATTGCCCACACTGAACCTGGCATCTCGCTGCTGATGTTCGGCGACGTCAATTTGGGACGCACGGTTGGGCAGGAGTTGGTGAAGGGCAACCTCCAGTTTCCGTTCCAATTCGTGAAAGATACGCTCTCGAGAGCAGACTTCGTCTTCGTGAATCTGGAGAGCCAGCTATCTGATCAAAACGGGGAGACGCAGCATCCAAAGTACAACCTCATTTTCACGGGTCCGCCTTCGGGTGCGAGGTGTATCAAAGAAGCAAACATATCGGTTGTGTCGACGGCGAACAATCACGCGTTCGACTATGGGATGAAAGCGCTGCGTGAGACGATCCTGAATCTGCAGGGCGCGGGCGTTCAGGCGGTTGGAACCACGTTGGACTCAGTGGCTGGCTCGATGCCCACAGTGGTGGAGAGACAGGGGCTTCGCATCGGGTTCCTGGCCTACACCCAGTTCGTGAACATCAACGGATCGTGGCGGGGACGCATAGCGCTGTTTGACAGCCTGCAGGCGCGGCGAGACATCGAGGCGCTGCGTCCGAAGGTGGATATGCTGGTCGTGAGTTATCATGGGGGCGCTGAATACACCGATAGGCCCTCTGCGAAACTGCGCCGCGAGTTTCAAATGTGTGCTGAGGCTGGTGCAGACCTGGTCGTCGGACACCATCCCCACTTTGTGCAGGGTATCGAGTTATACCGCGGCAAGCTGATATTCTATTCACTCGGCAATTTTGTTTTCTACCAGCCTCAGCTGGAATTGACCCAATTCGGATTGGGAGTGCATCTGACATTAGTGCGGCGGGGAGAAAAATTCGAAGTGGATCGTGCACGTCTTCTTCCGTTTCGTGCAGGATTGCAGCCGTCGTTCAAACTCACAAGAGAAGAAGAACAGTCGTTTTCGCAACGATTAATGAAACTCTCCCCTGCTCAGATGTCCAGGGCAGACGAGGGGTGGTATATTAACCTTCAACAATACAATGACTGATCGATCAAGTGCCATGCGCTATACGCTCGTCGCCATCGCAATGAGCGCCTTGTTTCTCATCTCCGGTTGTTCTGCAAGCCGTGAAATTGAACAATTGACCGTTGAGAAGCGATTTGAACTTGCGTTGTCGCTGTTCAAGGAAGAAAATTTCCTGGAGGCGTACGAAGAATTTCGGATTGTGACCCTTCAGTACCAGGGCAGCGCTGTGGCGGACGAGGCGCAATATCTCATGGGAGAGTGCCGGTTCAGGAGAGAGGAGTATGTGCTCGCAGCGTATGAGTATGATGTGCTCAACCGTACGATGCCCACGAGCAAGTATGTCCCTCGAGCCCGCTACCAGCGGGCCATGTGCTATTACAGGCTTTCGCCGTCATACCACCTCGATCAGAACTACACCCGGCAGGCCATCGACGAGTTTCAATCGTTCATCGAGTATCATCCGACGGACTCGCTGGTTGTTCAGGCCGAAGTGAATATCTCTGAGCTCAATACTAAGCTTGCCCTGAAAGCATATGAAAACGGCATCATCTATATTCGCATGGAATACTACAAGTCGGCACTTTCATCGTTTGACCATGTGCTCGAAAAATACCACGACACGCCGTATGCGGAACAGGCGCAGTTGAAGAAGGCCGAGGTGCAGCTTCTTCGGAACCGTGTGAACGAAGCGAAGATCGAAATTGAGAAGTTCTTGTCGAAGTACCCCAATAGTTCGCTGAAGGCAGATGCGGAGCAGCTGCAGAAAAAGATACTTTCTCGCCCGCCGCAGAAGCCAACAGAAAAAGGGAAAAGCGCAACAGCGTCCTCAGGGCGCTAGGAGCTATCGATATGGCCCGCCAGCGTATTCGCACGGTCGCAGAGTCGCAGGTACAGATGGTGCAGATGGTGTTGCCGACCGACACCAATCAGCTTGGCAATCTTCTCGGCGGTCAGCTGATGCACTGGATTGATATTGCAGCTGCGATAGCCGCGTCGCGCCATACGAACCGCGTTTGCGTGACGGCATCGGTGGACGAGCTTAATTTTCATCATCCCATCCTGCAGGGAGATGTGGTAACCCTTGTAGCGTCCGTGAACAGGGTTTTCAGGACTTCTCTTGAGATCGGCGTGCGAGTCTCCAAGGAAAACCTCCTTACAGGCCAACGGGAATACACCAATACAGCATATACTACGTTCGTTGCGATTGACGAAAGCGGCAAGCCAGTCGTCGCTCCGCCGGTCAGACCGGTGACGAAAGAGGAGAAGCGGCGCTACGCAGACGCCTCGCTGAGAAGGGAACTAAGGCTGTTGCATCGCAAGCACCGCTAGAACACGAATGTGATCGTACTCTTTTCTGCTTCATGATGCCGAGGTGCCAGAAACTCGTGACCAATCGTTTAGAATCATCCTCCTATTCATCCCACTTCTTCGCCGCCACGCTTGTCTCATTTTGGCTTACGCTCTGTCAAACCAACGCGCAATCCCGTGAAACGGCATTCGGCCAGATTCGCACTTCAGTTGTCCCTTCGCGGGTTGACCGGTTTGCCCTGGACGCGAAATCGGGGGAGCACCCCCTGCTGGTATTCTGGTCACAGCGTGGATCTGTTATTACCACAGCGACCCTCGATTCCTTGGGAATCCCGCGGGATTGGATGGACCATTACCTCAGAACGCCTATAGATGATTTCGCGGTAGCCGATTTTTCGCTCGAGCGAAAACGTGTCGGAGTTGGGATTGACAAAGTTGACCATCTCCTCTCATTCTACGCGAATGTGGCGGCAGATACGCTGCGAGCAATGTCTGTCGTGCGCCTTCCGGTCACTCCAGCAGGAATTGTGTTTGGAGATCTGAACGGTGACAAGAAAACGGATTTCGTGGTGTTTGATCGGGAAAGTCCGGGCGCATTCCCGTATTTCGGCTTGGGAAACGAGCGATTTAGGCAGGGAAAACTCCTCGCGCCGGATAATTCCATAGGAGGTATGAAACTGGTCCATCTCAACAATGACAGCCTCATTGACATTGTGTTTTATGACTGGGTGAGGAGCGAAGTGCACCTCCTGTACGGTGTAGGGCAGGGGAAATTTCTGGATCAGGCCAGCTTCGCGATCGAAGGAGAAGTTCGCGATTTTGTTGTGTCGCCTCTGACGCTCAAAGGAAATCTTGACATCATCCTTGCCTGCCGACAGCCTTCGAAGGTGGAAATCCTGCAGGGAGATGGGTTGGGCGATTTCAAAGTCAGCCAGCGCATAGCGTTGAAGGAACCGCTGGTTTCGTTTGAGGTCGATGATGTGAACAACGACGGATATCAGGATATCGTCGGGATCGATGGATCCTCCGTGCTCCATGTTCTTCTGAATGGTGGAGACAACACGTTTGATGACCGCCTCGACTTTGTCAGTGGACGCGACGTGGGCCAGTTTGTGCTTCATCGTGCAAGTCGGCAAGGATTGGCAGATGCATTCCTCCTGGACAGGGCCTCGCAGCAGTTCGTGACTCTGTCGAATGGGCAACATGCGACTCGCCTCACCGACTCGCTCGATCTGTCGGCGGGACTCAGGCCGCGTGGTGTTGCAATCGCAGATCTCAATGGAGATGGTGCGAATGACGTCACCGTGGTGACCGGGGGTAGCAATTCGATCTCATTCTATTTCAATGACGGCGGATCAGGGTTTTTGGGGCAAAGGGGGTACTCATTGCCCGCAAGCCCGCACGATGTTGCAGTCCATTCATTCGAGGACTCTGTGGCTCGTATCCTCATTTCGTACCCTGAATCGAAACAGGTTTCCCTCTTTACGCTTGATGAACGCGAGCACACATCGACCAATGCGACGATCGGGACCGAGAGATCTGTCGAATTTCTTTATTGGAACGGATTGCGCAAGCCTGCCATTGATTTCTTTAGCTTCAGTCCTCCGTTGTCGAGCGCCCCTGCTTCACTGGCACTCTTCCAGGAGATCGGTTCGCATCAGTTCATTGAGCAGAGCTTCCGGCTGCTTCCATCGAACACGTTGTTGGGAGCCGGAGTCGGAAAAATCAACAATGATGCGATTCCTGATGTGGCATTTGTGTACAGAAACAACTCGTCCGGGAAAAGTGAACTGGCAGTATCGCTGGGCGACAGTGTCAATACGTACAAGCAAAAGGCTTTCTCGGTTGAGCTTGCTGACAGGAACTTCGCCAGAAGCTATGTGTGGGTTGTCGATCTGGATCGGAAGGGACATTCAGACATTATGATCCTGCAAACAGGTCCGGCGCCAGTACTGTTGAGAATGCGCTGGGTGCGAGACAACACGTTCAGTCGCCCGGACACTATCGCGGTGGGCCTTCGGATCGTTGACGGGTCTCAGCTGCAGTTCTCAGATTTGGATCGTGATGGATTGATTGATATCGTTCTCAGCAGCGTTGAAGAGGGTGCAATTGGCTGGCTGAGGGCCAGACGCTCGTCGTTTGATGCGTTTCGACCGTTGTGTTCTGTCCCGATCCGCAGTCATTTCGCGGTCGGAGAGCTTAATGGTGACGGTGTCCCGGATCTTGCAGTGACGCTTTCCGATTCGGGTGTGCTGCGAATCTATGATGGGAAATCCCTCATAAGGAAAAGCCTTGAGAGTATTCGCTAATCCCATATTACTTCTTCTGCTTTCTGTTACTTTGCCGGGGCTTGCTTATGCCCAGCAGGTTCAACAAATCGTGAGACCCTCGAGAAACATTGCGGAAATCCTGGGGATACCGCAGGAAGAGACGGGCAAATGCGGTACGAGTGCGATGCTTCTGGCATTCTCTCGACTCAGTCAGCTGTCATCTGACTTGAGGACGAAAGTGCTGCAGGCGGTTCAGAGACCTGACAAGCAGACGAGCCGCCTGAGCCGTTCAGGCAAATTCCGGATTCACTATGACACAACAGGCTCTGATGCGCCAGCTCTGATCACGGCTGGACCGGGCGGTCAGCGAATCCCAAATACATACGAACAATACATTGACTCCGTGGCCTATTGTTTCGACTTCGTTTGGAAGCTTGAAGTAGATACTCTCGGATTTGAGGCTCCGCCGTCAGATGGATTGCAGGGAGGCGGACCAGAGTATGACGTTTACGTGAGCGGCCTGGGATCAGGTTCGTTTGGTCAGACGTCATGGGATCCAAATACTCCCATTGAGGATGGACTACGCAAGCGCTTCGCGACATACGCTGAAATCGATAACGATTTCCTCGGCCTCCGGACTTCAGGCATTGATGGTCTTCGAATCACTGCGGCTCATGAATTTCAACATGCCATTCAGGTTGGCAGTTATGGTTATTGGACAACAGTGCCCCTGATGGATCGGTGGTTCCTGGAATTGACATCAGTCTGGATGGAGCACGTCGCGTTCCCTGCGATCCACGACTACTACTATGATTTGCCGAACTACTTTCAGAGGTTCAGGGGCGGGCTCAATCAGTCATTGGCATTCAATACCAATGTCTTCGCAGGATATGAACGCTCCGTTTGGGCTCATTTTCTTACGAAGAGATTCGGCAGGGACGTTATGAGGAACATTTGGATTGGAATCAAGGCCGCTCCAGTTCTCGCGAGCATGGCAAGCGTGCTGCCGACGTATGGGACGACACTTGAATCCGAGTTTGCGCTCTTCAGTGCCTGGAACTACTACACTGCAGATAGGGCGGATCCTCAGCGCTACTACAGCGAAGGGGGAAACTATCCGAGATTCACACCAAACGTCAGTACGAGTTTTACCGGGTTGACGGCGTCTGTGACAAGCTCAGCCTATCCGCTGTCGACTCAGTTTTACCAGATAGTCCTGACGTCTGACACAATCACGGCGGTGATTGCGAATGTGAACACGAAAGGCGCCCAGGATCCCAATACAGTGAAATCGGACTTGCAACTCAACCTGAGCGCGACGAACCTTCAACCTCCATATCAGAAAGTCGCGAAGGGGCTTGGGCTTACATTCACGACGAGTGATATCGCTCCGTGGCGTACGCTGTACCTCCTATCTTCAACTCGGGGAAATGCCAATGCTGCACCGGATCCGTCTCCAAACCCGGTGCGGCTTTCGCAGGATTTGAAGCTTGTTCTTTCGGTCCAGGGTGCCGGCACGACTCAGGCAGAAGTGTTTTTCATGAACACGTCTCTTGAAGTGGTGTACTCCAGACAGTATCTGGTAAGACAAGCGTTCGGCGCCATGTACGTTGATGTACCCACGGCCGACCTTCTCGGCAGGATTTCCACCGGTATCTACTTCGTCGTAGTTCGATGCGGGGACAATGAATTCAAGTGGAAGGTGGCCATTATCCGATGAGTTCCATGACGCTCTCATTGAAAGGTGTGACAAAGGAATTCAACCGACGTTCGATCTTTCGGGACGTTTCGTTTTCACTTGGAAGCGGGGATTCGCTCGCTGTCACAGGGCGGAATGGCTCAGGGAAATCTACGCTTGTCAAAATAGTGTGCGGCCTCCTCTCTCCGACACGGGGAACTATTGAATATGTCAACGATGGCAAATCCATCGAGGGAGAAGATGTTCGGAACCACATCGGCCTGGTGAGCCCCTACCTGCAGCTTTATGATGAGTTTTCAGGTATTGAGAATCTTGAACTGCTCTCAGCAATACGGTCTGACCGCACTTTGGAGGATGGACGCATCGAAGAAGTTTTGAACGATGTAGGCCTCTGGGAACGCCGGAACGACTTCCTCCGGACGTATTCTTCCGGCATGAAGCAAAGATTGAAATACGCGTTCGCGGTTGTGCACAGACCCGACATCTTGATTCTGGACGAGCCGACGTCGAATCTGGATAAGGATGGCATCGAGATGGTGCTACGAAGAGTGAGCGAGCAGCAGAAGGGCGGCATCCTGATCGTGGCAACGAACGATTCGGAAGAAGCGACCTGGTGCTCGAAGAGGATCGAGTTGGGCACCAGGAGCTAGTTGAATTCAGTGGATTTGGCAATTCGCTTGCCGTTAGCAAGGGATTTTCCTATTTTTGACAAACGATGAGCGCAATCACTAGTACATTTGCACTGGTTCGGAAGGACGTGCATTCAGAACTTCGCACGCGATATGCGCTGAACGCCCTGATCATGTTCGTCGTGACCGCGGTGGCGACGATTCTCTTTGCCCTGCGTTCTGATCAGCCGACGTCGAGCGTGCTCTCCGGGCTCTATTGGGTGGTGGTATTCTTCACTGCGATGTCAGGACTCTCGCGCACATTTGTGAGCGAGGAGGAGCGCGGAACGACGATGACGCTGCAACTCGTTGCTTCACCTTCAACAGTCTACTTTGCGAAGCTTATTTTCAATACAGGCCTGACCATTTCATTGACAATCGCGGTGACCATCCTCTATACGGCGGTCTTCTCCGACGCATTCGTCATCAAGACACTCTCAATCTTCATCGGGACCGTAATACTCGGCAGCCTGGGATTTGCGTCTGCCTCCACCATCATCGCAGCGATCGTCGCAAAAGCAAATACAAGGGGAACGCTCTATCCCGTTTTATCGTTTCCCATATTGATTGTGCTCTTGATGACTGTCATGGGGGCTACGACGAAGGCCCTTGACGGCGAAGATTTCACGACGGCACTGGGAGATTTTCAGATCCTCGTGGGCTACATTCTGGCGATGACCGGAGGATCCTACCTGTTGTTTGACTATGTCTGGAAGGATTGAAATGACATTTGCGAAGTATGGTTCCATCATCCTGATTACGTTTGTTCTGATAGCCGGAATAGCGATTCCGTTGTCTCCCACTCCTCAGGGTTGGCTGCAATTTCCAATCATTCCCGGACTCGAGGATAAGGCGCGGAACATCCTTTTTCACGTTCCGATTGCGTGGACCACCGTTGTGGCTTTTCTTGTGGGTACGTATTACGGCTTTCGCTATCTCAAGACAAAGAACATTGAATACGACATCAAATCGGTTTCCTCGGCGGGTTTGGGATTCCTCTTCTGCTTTCTCGCCACGATCACAGGGGCTTTGTGGGCAAAGTTCAGCTGGGGATCGTTCTGGAATTGGGATCCACGCGAAACATCCATTTTCATCCTGCTTCTTATCTATGGCGCCTATTTCGCCCTCCGCTCGGCACTGGATACCGATGAGAAAAGGGCAACACTCTCAGCCGTCTATTCGATCATCGCCGGAATTACCGTTCCATTTTTCATCTTCGTGATGCCGCGTATCCTGAGCGGCTTGCACCCGGGAGCGAAAGGGGACCCGGATGGTTCCGGACCCGTGGTGCAGCTGAAGATGTCCACCAATATGCTTGTTATCTTTCTGCTTGGGTTGCTCGGATTTACATTGCTCTATGTCTGGCTGCTCAATATCCGCGTCAGACTCGCCAAGCTTGAATATGAACGATCTCTTCACCAGCCGTGAGGTTTGTTATGATGGATTTTCTAAGTCAGAATCAGATGTTCATTGTGTTGACAATCATCCTGTTTATCTGGGCCGGGATCGTCTGGTACCTGGTACGAATCGATAACCGGATCAAGCAGCTCGAAGATCACTTCAAAAAGGATTGAGTGTATGAAATTGAAAATCATCATCGGCGGTATTGTCGTTATCGCGGGAATCGTTCTTGGCGCACTGAATTTTCTTGAGTCCAATGTCGAGTATACAGATTTCTCGACTGCGGAACGGACGAATAAGAAGGTGCAGGTAAAAGGGGAGTGGATGAAAGACCAGCCCACCAACTTCGATGCAGAAAAGGTGAAGTTCTCGTTTTACATGAAGGATGAAGCCAATCGCGTCTCGAAGGTGGTACTGGATGGTGCCAAGCCGAACAATTTCGAATTGGCGACGAGTGTTGTTGCAAAAGGCAAATTTGCGAATGGTGAGTTCCATGCCACAGATGTGCTGACGAAATGTCCGTCAAAATATGAAGGGACGTCCGAAACGGTCAAGAAGAGCCTTTAAGAGGAGAAGGATATGCTCGTGTTGGGAACGGTCGCTGCAAACATCGTGAGATTTGGTTTCGTAGCCGCGCTTGCCGCGGCTTTGTTTTACTATCGTTGTGCCCGGACGTCTTCTCCGCGCTTGCTCGGATGGGCAAGGAATAGTTATCACCTCGCGACAGTCGCATTGATGGCCTCAGCGTCAGTGCTCCTCTATCTGATACTTAATCACCAATTTCAATACAAATACGTCTGGGAGTACAGCTCGACCACACTGCCGCTGGCGTTACTGATGTCGACATTCTATGCTGGGCAGGAGGGGAGCTTCATGCTGTGGGCGCTCTATACGTCGGTCATCGGAATCGTTCTGATGCGTTATTCGTCGCGTAGAGACTATGAGACCGAGGCGATGTCAGTCTATTCGTTGATCCTCTCATTCCTGATGCTTATGCTGGTCGTGAAAAACCCCTTCACCTTCATCTGGGATAGTTTTCCATCAGATCTCCTGAAATCTGGCGCCATTCCGGGTGGAATCACGAATGTTGTCGTTCTCGACGCCGCTAAAGGAATCTGGGCGCAATACCCCAGTGAAGGCAGGGGGCTCAATCCACTTCTGCAAAATTACTGGATGGTAATCCACCCTCAGATTCTCTTCACGGGGTTCTCGTCGATGGCTGTGCCCTACACATTGGCGGTTGCTGCTCTTTGGAAGCGGGACTACAATTCGTGGATCCGTGTCGCGACTCCGTGGGCTGTCTTCGGATCGATGGTCCTCGGGACCGGCATCATCATGGGAGGTTACTGGGCATACGAAACGCTCGGGTGGGGCGGGTTCTGGGGTTGGGATCCGGTCGAGAATTCATCTCTGATTCCGTGGCTGCTCTGCGTCGCCTCCATCCACACCGCGCTCAATCAGAGAAAAAGCGGGGCGTTTGTCAAAACGAATATTGTGCTCAGTCTGCTGACGTTTATCATGGCACTGTATAGCACATTCCTGACTCGAAGCGGAGTATTGGGGGACACATCGGTGCATTCGTTTGTTGATCCGGGGATGTGGGTGTACTGGCTCCTGTTGGCCTTCATCGCGGTTTTTAGCGTGATCGGCTTCGGTATCTTCTTCGTCAGGATTAAAGAAATGCAGAAATTGCCCATCAAGCATTCCTATTTCTCCAGGGAATTTGCACTTTTTCTCGGGGCATTCACGTTAAGTTTTGTGGCGCTCTTCGTCGCAATCGGCACATCGTCCCCGATCATCACGACGATATTGAAGGGGAAAGCCTCTGCGGTCGAGATTGCATACTACATCAACACGAACCTTCCCCTCGGAATCGTGATCTGTCTGCTTTCAGGGCTTGGCCAGCTTCTCTGGTGGAAACATTCGAATGCCGGTTCATTTCTGAAAAGCATACTGACGCCCGTTGCGCTTTCGCTCGTTGTCACCGCGCTGGTGTTCTTCATGCTGGGCTCAGCGGACTTCCGGATCCTTCTCTTCACTTTCTGCGCTGCGTTCTCGCTATTCTCCAATTTGAAGGTTGGGTATGGCGTGTTCATGGGGAATCCAAAGTTTGTCGGTGGATCCATCGCTCACATCGGCATAGCGATTATGTGTCTGGGTTTCGTCACCTCGTCGCACTACGATTCCAAGGCGACGCTGTCGTTGGAGCGGGGAAAGCCTGTGGAGACGATGGGATACCGGCTCACCTATCTTGGCTACAAGGAATTGGATAGCGAACGCTACGCTTTTAATGTTCAGGTGGAACACGGTAACACCAAGAGAGTGGTCGCGCCGATCATGAGATTCAACAAGGAGGAGAATTCGACAATTCGCAACCCGGACCTGATCAACTTTGTCAGCAGGGATTTCTATGTCTCTCCCGTGACGGTCGAGGAGGCGAGCCAGTCAACTGATGTCCCCCTCAGGTTGGTGAAAGGGGAACCTCAACAGATTAAAGGTCTTGGCGTAGAGTTTCAGGGCTTCGACTTTGCCGACGAACAGCGGGCTGCGATGGCGGAGGGGAAGGAATTCTTCATCAACGCTTCGCTTCAAATTGCTGATGGGAAGACGAAGAGGCGCCTCGAACTGAAGGTGAAGAACTCGCCGTCGGGAGCGGAATTCATCCCCGCCTCATATATATCGTCTGACGGTAGGACCTATGAGTTCACCCTCAGACAGATGATGCCGAGTCAGCAGGATCCATCAAAGTCGGCGGTAGAGATAAATGTGAAGATGCCCAACGATGAGAATGTGCCGAAACGGGAGGAGACCCTGGTTGTTGAGGCGAGCATAAAACCGATGATCAACCTCGTGTGGGCTGGCACCATCACGCTCATCGTTGGTTTTCTTCTGACAATACTTCGCAGGTCCGGGGAAGCAAGGCTGAATGGAGACAAGTGGGAGGGAGACAAAGCGTAACACGATCGTGACCAACAAAAGGAAAGTCCCGCCCGACGGTATCCGGGCGGGACTTTGTATTTGTGGCCGCTTTGTACTGTCCGGAGCACGCTTACTCTTTTGCATCTTTCTTGCAGCACGCATCCAGCTTCTCATATGCTGCAGGGTCGCGCTTTGTGTTATTTGCATCATAACCGGCGTTCGCAATGGCTTTCTCGATCTTGGAGAGTGTCACTTTCGTCGAAACGAAGCTGACGGTTGCAGTCTTCTTTTCGAGATCGACCTTCGTGGTTTTCACGCCATTGACCTTCTTGAGTGCTTTCGTGATCGTGCTGACGCATGAACCGCATACTATTGTCGGCACCTGGATTACGGTCATCTCGACTTTTGTGTTGCTCACTTTTGAGTCTGCGTTCTGCTTTGTCTGAGCCGAAAGGGTCGTCAGAGCGAATGTGGCCATGATGAATAACGAGAAGATGCGTTTCATAGAAGTGTCCTTTTTAGTTGTGTATGTGACGACGTGGTTGATTGTGAATGTAATTGAAATCGTGTTTCTTTTCAATTCGATATCAGTCCTTCATCCAACCCGACATGTTAGATCGTTTGAGTGTTCCTTTCTCTAGGGAGCGTTTGACGCCGCCGTGTGGGGGAGCTCGATCGTTAAGCCCTGTTCTGGAAAAAGTCCCCGATTGTAGAATTTGCGTTAATGGGAACAGAGCCAAGAGAATTCTAACTATTGCGAATCAGATTAATTCGATATATATTGCATTGAAAGGTTCTCAAGGCGGCCTTGGGAACTTCCTCATAGACACAGATGTTGAAGCATGGGAACGGATGCTACTCTCATATAAAAATATCAAACTGATCAGAATTGTTCTGGCTGTTCTCGTGCTAACCGCGAGCTCGGGTGCCACGACTGTCTTGCATCGCTGCCAAATGCAAGCGGCCTCCTGCTGCTCTCCAAATCGGAACACGAATGATGATGGATGCGATCAGCCGATGGCCTCACCCACGGGTCAATCCTTTAAGTCAGACTTCACATGCCATATTGACGTCGTGGTTGGAGGCATCGCATTGAAGCAGGCTCTCCTCGAGAAGGAGAACAAGCCAGAGTTGAGCATTGCCGCAATCCCGAACGTCGTTTCGGTCGGTTCGAGCAGCTTGCTCCAAGCAGATAGCCCCTCACACACTTACTTCGTTGTCCATGTTATATCTCCACCTTCGGTGGATAGGTACGTCCTCAACGGTTCATTCCTCATTTAAGAAACATTCCTGTTTTGCGTGAAACTCACGATGGGCGATAAATCTATCCTTTCGTGATTGGAGCGCTCGCTGCAACTCTCAGTTTTTTATCCGATACTAGCTTTGGTCATTTGTAGTCCGGCCGCCGGAGAGTTGTAAAATGCGTTCATTCGTCAAAAGAACAAGGAGTGTTGCCTCATGTTGCAAACAATTGTTCGTTACGCAATTGCCCTTGCGCTTTTTCTCCCATCGCTCGTATGGGCGCAAGAGAGCAAGCCGCTGAAACTCGACGAGCTCATTTCCGAAGCACTTCGGAACAATCCACAACTCCGCGCTGGCCGTAACCAGACTGCGGCCGCAAAGACCAAGGTCTCACAGGCGACGTCCTGGGACGCGCTCCAGGTGGGCGTCGAACTTTTCCAGACGCCCATTCAATCGTTCCCGAATCCTTTTAAGAACGGGATGGAAACCGATTATTTCGTCCAGCAGATGTTTCCGTTCCCGGGCAAGCTCTCGGCGATGGGCAGCATGGCTGAAAACAATGCAAAAATGGTAGATCAGGGCTACAGAGGGCTCGAGCGGAAAGTGCTTCGCGATCTCAAGTCCGCCTACTACGAGCTGTATCTCGTCCAGAGGAAAATCCAGATCAATGGCGAGAATCAGGAGCTCATGCGAAGATTTGTCGAGATCGCATCAAAGCAATACGAAGTTGGGATGGGGAAGCAACAGGATATCCTGCGTGCACAGACAGAGCTTTCAACGCTCGTGAATGGAGGTTTGAACCTTCAAAAAGAAAAGCAGGTGGTCGAATCGATGATCAATACGCTTGTGAGCCGATCGCCCGATACTCCGCTAGGGTACGTCCCGGATATCGAGGCCGATGTGCCTCGATGGACGCTTGACCAGCTGCGTCCCTTAGCTCTCGAGTCCCGCCCGGAGCTGAAGGCAATGAACTTCGGCATAGACATGAACAAGGCCGAGCTGTCGCTCTCCAAACGCGAGTATTACCCTGATTTGATGGCGCGGGTGATGTACAAGGACATGGCGATGACAGGCAACGATTTCTGGTCTGTGATGATCGGCGTCAGCATTCCGCTCGCTCCGTGGTCGAGTGGAAAATATACTTCGAAGGTCGAAGAAAACCAATTGAACATTCAGAAGTCCGAAGATGAGTATGCGAGCATGCGGAACATGACGCTTTTCGAGGTGCAGGATGCTCTGGTAAAGGTGCAGACAAATCAGAACCTGGTGGTGCTGTACAAGAATACAGTGATCCCTCAGGCAGAGCAGACGCTTCAATCCACGATTGCGTCGTATCAAACCGGGAAGACTGAATTTCTGATGCTCATCGATGCCTACCGTATGGTGCTCATGTCGAAGCTGGACTACTATATGTCGGTTATGAGTTACATGGCAAGCCAGGCCGCGTTGGAGCAGTCCGTTGGTATGAATATCAACGAAATCGTCGACAAAGTACGTTAATCAAATTTCGCAGGAGTAAAGAGACATGAAGAAGATCGTCATCACTGCAATACTTAGCATTGTCCTCGGGTTAGCCGGCGGTTGGTTGATTTTCCGTCCCGCGAGTCATGGCAGCTCCTCCACGGAGAGGAAGATCCTCCTTTATCGGGATCCGATGAATCCTCAGAACACCTCCCCGACGCCGAAGAAGGCATTTGATGGAATGGACTTCGTTCCGGTGTACGAGGAGGCAGGGAGTGGTACCGGCGAGAAGAAGATCGCCTATTACAGAGACCCCATGCATCCCTGGTTTACATCAGCTAAGCCAGGCAAAGCTCCGGATTGCGGAATGGATCTGGTGCCGGTGTATGAAGGAGAAAGCAATGGGAAGGGGATCAAGATAGATCCGGTGGTTGTCCAAAACATTGGTGTTAAGGTCGAAGATGTGGTGAAGCGAAAACTCAACAAAACAATTCGCACCGTGGGTAAGGTCGACTATGACGAGCGGAGAGTCTACTCGGTAAACAGCAAGATCATGGGATGGGTTGAAAAACTCCATGTGGACTTTACGGGAAAACTCATCCACAAGGGAGATCCTTTGATGGAATTGTACAGTCCTGAACTTGTTTCAACTCAGGAGGAATACTTGCAGGCGCTGCGGTATCGGAAGAAGCTATCCGAGAGCAGCCTTGAAGAAGCTCGAAAGGGCTCCGATAATCTGATACAGAGCGCCAAACGTCGCTTACAGTATTGGGATATTCCTGAAAGCCAAATCGAAGCACTCGAGGAGCGAGGGACACCGAACAAGACGATGACGATCTACTCCCCCGCGGACGGCGTCGTCATTGAAAAAATGGTGCAAAAAGGTCAGAACATTATGGGAGGGATGGAGTTGTTTAAGATTGCCGATCTGTCGAATGTTTGGGTCCTGGCCGACGTTTACCAGTATGAGCTCCCTTGGGTGAAAGTCGGAGGCCAGGTCGAGATCGAGCTTTCTTATCTTCCCGGAAAAGCATTCAAGGGCACGATCACCTACATATATCCGTACCTCAACATGGAGACCAAAACTGCGAAAGTGCGAGTTGAAGTTCCAAACACGCAGAACTTTGATTTGAAGCCAGAAATGTATGCGACAGTCATAATAACCTCCCCCAACAGTGTGTATGCCGTAGCTGTCCCTGATGAAGCGATCATTCGATCAGGTGAACGCAATATTGCTGTGATGGCTCTTGGGGGTGGTTACTTCGATCCCCGGGAAGTGAAGCTTGGTTTGACGGCGGAAGGGTATGTGCAGATACTGGAGGGTATCAGAGAAGGAGAAAAGATCGTAGTGTCGTCGCAATTCCTCATCGATTCGGAGAGCAATTTGAAAGCAGCTATCAGCCAAATGGCTGGCCACGCCGGAATGGACATGTCGAAGCCTATGGAAGGGGAAAAAGCTGGCGGGGCCGAGCACGAGGGCCATCAGATGACAGACACGACAAAATCCGGGGTGCACAGCGGGCATGATATGAATCAACAGCCGGTGAAGAAAGTAAAAAAAGCAAAGGGCAAGCAAGGATCCCGTGAGATGCAAGATGTGCCCGCCTCCGGACATCAGGGACATGAAATGCAGGACAAGAAAACGGCGGTGAGCCTGAAATTCATCGATCCCGTCTGCGGAATGGAAGCCCAGCAGAAAGAGGAACTCTCCTACACCCACAAGGGGAAGAAATACTTCTTCTGCAGCACAGAGGACCTTGAGAAATTTAAGAAGGATCCTGAGAAGTATGTTGGTCAGAGTCAATAACATCAACCAACGCAGAAGAGATTAACGTTCAGTTGAAGGGTTCAAGCCATGCTAGAGAAAATCATTGAGGCATCTGTCCGCAACAAGTTCATGGTGATCCTTGCCGTGCTATTTTTGATAGGGTGGGGTATCTATTCGATGCTCTCCATCCCTATCGATGCAATACCTGATTTGAGCGATGTGCAAGTCATCATCTATACAGAATATCCAGGGCAATCGCCGCGTATCGTCGAGGATCAGGTAACCTACCCGCTGACAACGGCTATGGTCTCCGTGCCAGGGTCGAAAGTGGTCCGTGGGTATTCGTTTTTTGGTTATTCGCTCGTGTATGTGATCTTCGAAGATGGGACCGACCTTTATTGGGCGCGCAGCCGGGTGCTGGAGTATCTGAACTATGCGCAGAAGCGGCTGCCGTCCAAGGTCGTCCCCACTCTAGGTCCGGATGCCACCGGCGTTGGCTGGATCTATATGTATACACTCAAATCCGACAAGCATTCGTTGCAGGAGCTTCGTTCCTACCAGGATTGGTACTTCAAGTATGGACTGACCACGGTGAGTGGCGTCGCCGAGGTGGCGAGCATTGGCGGGTATGTGAAACAGTATCAGGTGACAGTCGATCCGACGAAGCTCCTCGCCTACAGGGTTCCGCTGAACATGATTGAGATGGCGATCAAGAACTCCAATAACGACGTTGGCGGTGAAGTCATCGAGATGAGCGAGACGGAATTCATGGTTCGGGGGCTTGGCTATATCAAGTCGATCGATGATATCAAGAACATACCTGTCATGGTTGACAAGAAGAGCGGGACTCCGGTGTATGTAAAGGATGTGGCTGATGTGGCCATAGGTCCGATGATGCGCCGCGGTCTTGCTGAGAGTAATGGCGAGGGGGAAGTCGTTGGCGGAATCATCGTGATGCGGTACGGTCAAAACGCCCTCCAAGTCATTGAGAATGTCAAGAAGAAGCTCGAGATCCTGAAGCAGGGTCTCCCGGATGACGTCAAGATTGAACCCGCGTATGACCGATCAGGCCTGATCGAGCGGGCAATCGGTACCTTGAAAGAAAAGCTGACAGAAGAAATCATCATCGTTGCACTCGTCTGCATCATCTTTCTTCTGCATGCGCGCAGCTCCTTCGTTGCTATCTTCACGCTTCCGACGGCGATCCTGATGGCCTTCATCGTGATGAAGATGCAGGGAATCAACGCGAATATCATGTCGCTGAGCGGCATTGCGATCGCCATAGGTGCCATGGTGGATGCCGCGATCATCATGATCGAAAATGCGCACAAACATATTGAGCATGAGGCCTTGAAGCCGCCGGAAGAGCGGCGGGATCACTGGCAGGTGATCCTCGATGCCTCGAAGGAGGTCGGTCCTGCCCTTTTCTATTCATTGCTTGTCATTACGGTTTCATTCATCCCCGTCTTCACGCTGGAGGCCCAGGAAGGAAGGTTGTTCAGACCGCTTGCGTTCACGAAAACGTACTCGATGGCCGCTGCCGCCATCCTGTCGATTACTATCGTTCCCATTCTCATGGGGTACTTGATCCGGGGAAAGATTCTTCCCGAGGAAAGGAATCCAATCAATCGCTTTCTCATCAAGATCTATACACCCGTCGTTGACTTTGTGCTGAAATACAACAAATGGGTTATCATTGGGGCCCTTGTGCTGCTGGCATTAACTGCTTTTCCATTGAGCAAGCTCGGCTCAGAATTCATGCCACCCTTGTATGAAGGCGATATCCTCTATATGCCAACGACCCTTCCGGGAATGTCAATCACGAAAGCAAAGGAGCTATTGCAGCAAACCGACAAGATCATTCGGCAGTTTCCAGAGGTTCACCATGTCTTCGGCAAGATTGGCCGCGCGGAAACAGCAACCGATCCCGCAGGGTTGGACATGATCGAAACGACAATCATGCTGAAGCCCGAAAGCGAGTGGCGACCGGGCATGACCACGGCGAAGCTCATCGACGAGATGGACCGTGCAATTCAATTCCCCGGGCTCACGAATGCATGGACGATGCCGATAAAAACACGAACCGATATGCTGAGCACCGGGATCAAGACGCCGGTTGGGATCAAGATCTCCGGGCCGGACCTGAACACGTTGCAGGAAATCGGCAAGGAAGTTGAAGCGGTCATGCGGACCGTCCCCGGTACGTTGAGCGCTTTCGCTGAACGGGCGGTGGGGGGCAATTATCTCGATTTCGATATTGATCGTAAAGAAGCTGCCCGTTACGGGTTGACGGTTGGAGATGTGCAAAACGTCATTGAAACTGCGATGGGGGGCATGAGTATCACGAACACTGTGGAAGGGCTCGAGCGCTACACCGTTAACCTGAGGTACAGTCGCGAACTCCGGGACAATATTGAGGCGTTGAAGCGGGTGCTTATTCCGACACCAACCGGGGAGCAGATACCGATCACGCAGGTGGCCACGATCACTCCACGTAAGGGGCCGATGGTGGTGCGAAGCGAGGACGCGCGTCCAAATTCCTGGGTTTATGTTGACATCAAGGATATCGATGTTGGAACCTATGTTCAGAATGCAAAGAGGACGGTAGCGGAGAAGATCAAGTTACCGGCCGGCTACAACATCATCTGGAGCGGCGAGTATGAATACATGCAGCGTGCACAACAGCGATTGATGTATGTCATACCGATGACGCTGTTCATTATTTTCATCATTATCTACCTCAACACTCGATCGGTGACCAAGGTGGCCATCATCTTCCTTGCAGTTCCATTCTCTCTTGTTGGCACATTCTGGTTCCTTTACTTCCTTGGCTACAACCTGAGCATTGCGGTCTGGGTGGGAATCATAGCGCTCGCTGGACTTGATGCAGAGACAGGGGTCGTTATGCTCCTCTATCTCGACCAAGCCTACGAAGAATGGAAGCAAAAGGGAATAATGAAAGGATTGAAAGACCTCAAAGAGGCGATTCATCACGGAGCAGTCAAACGAGTGCGTCCGAAAATCATGACTGCGTCCGTCATTATTGCCGGCCTCGTCCCGATCATGTGGAGTCATGGATCTGGTGCCGACGTTATGAAACGCATTGCAGCTCCTATGGTCGGCGGCGTTGTCACGTCCGTATTGCTTGAACTCGCAGTCTACCCGGTTATTTACTTCCTCTGGAAGAGCTGGAGTCTGCAGAAAGAAGCCAGGCTTCAGGGAAAAATGCTGGAAAACTAACACCCCCTTGGGGGGATTTCGTTCATCAATTTGATAGGAGACACATCAATGAAGATCCGAAAAGTCCTTACTGTAGCTGCTTTGACCATGGCGTTCGCTGTGACCGGGCTCGCGCAGCACATGCATGGCCAGGAGCCCAAACAGGATGCCAAGTCCGAGAAAGCATCCAGTATGATGGGCAAGCCGACGGCCGAACAGACCGTCGACGGCGTGCGAATTCAACTGTGGGTTATTACGCAGGATGAACACAAGAAAATGATGCAAAACAAAATGAAAAGTGAGATGGGCGGGATGAAGCATGACATGATGGGGGGAGCGAAGGACACGATGAAGATGGGCCACGACATGGGGAGCGAGATGAAGGGGATGGATCATAGCAAGATGGGGATGGGCACGAAGGCCGGATCAAAAGAAGCGGACAAATCAAAGATGATGGATGCAATGATGGCCGGGACTCATCACGTGATGTTGAAGGTTCTTGATGACCAGACAGGCAAAGCCGTCGGCGATGGCCACATCATGATTGCTGTAACGGCTCCCTCCGGAAAGAGCTCTACCATCCATCTGTCAGAGATGATGGATCATTTTGGAGGTGGAGCGTCTCTGACTGAAAAGGGATCGTACAAATTTGCTCTCTCTTTCAAGTCCGGCGCAAAGACGCACACTGCCCAATTCGAGTACGAGTTAAAGTGATTGACGTCTCGGAAGAAGAACTTGTGCATTTAGTCAGGCGGAATATCCCGCTAATCGTTTTGGCTTGATGTCAGAAAATGGGAGATACGTATGAGATGGGCTAGTATTGTTATCGCGATTGTCTTTATTTCACTGCTAGGTCTTGCTCCGTACACTCGAACACGAGAATCACAGGAGAAAGAAAAAACCGGCAGCGTAAGTCATCAGCAGCACGACATCGAGGTGTACACGTGCCCGATGCATCCGGATGTCAAGTCGGACAAGCCTGGGAAATGCCCAAAGTGTGGGATGAGCCTTGTGCTTGCCGAAGAAAAGGGAGAGGCCACAGCAAAGTCTTCAGAACAAGAGCTTTCAGGTAAAGAGAAGGCTTTGCTGGCAAAGAAGTTGCTGGCGGAAGCAAAGGAGGATCTCGTTTACCACTGCTGCCTATATGATCCTTGCGATCGTTGTGGGCTCGATCATCAGAGCTGCAGTTGCAGTAAGGATCTGAGGAGCGGAAAAGGGGTCTGCTCGGACTGCTATGCGGGGTGGCAAACCGGTCAAGGCAAAGACATTCCCGGGATGACGAAAGACAAGGTGAAACCGAATTATCACAGCCATAAGCATTGATCCGACCTGACAAGGGTGTGGTGGTCGCGTTGTTCCAATGTGATCAGAGGTCTTGTCTATCCATTCTCTGGAGCGAAAAGGAAGATGAAATCGCATGAAGCGTGGGGCGTTCTGCGCGTGCTGTGGGCATCCGAGAAAAGGACGATACTCACGACGCTCAGCATTCTTATTGTTGTTCTCGTGTTGGTTTACGGGCTGTACGCGTATCGCGAGCATCAAGTACGTAAACTCCTGGTGGAAGCTGATTCCGAGCAGCTTATCAATGATTCTGCTGCCGAGGAGAGGGTTGTGTCTATCGCTCGACGCTTCGAGTGCGTTGCTTGCGATACATGCAAGAACAAGCCTTGGAGACATGTGATTGTAGGTCAGGCAAAGCTGCCCGGAATTATATACGGAGAGAGATTCTTGCACATGGCGATGATTCTGCCGTGGTCCGGCACGTTGCGAGCCTTTTCGGTGGGCTGAAGGATTCGCGGACAAAATAGACAAATGGCTCGTTTTCCGCAATTCTAAGCGTTGTCAATGGCCAAGTTGTATGACTGCTCGATCAGTCTGAATCGAATCATCGCTATCAGCATCTCAGGTAAAGAAGGAAAAGCCACGTTAAACGTACGGACTGAAGAACATAAGGAGAATCAAATGGATCGAAGGAGACCTAGATCGATGAAGCGTTTCACTGCCTTGCTTCTATTGGTGGGCTTGTTTGTCCACGCATCAGTGAACGCTCAGTCATGGGAAGATGGGATGTATCGCGATGGCATGCATCAGATGGATTGGGGAGGGCAGTTGCCAGTAATGGTGGTCACGGGCAAAGTTATTGTTGACAGCAGTTCTGCTCGCTCCGTTATGGGCATGATGATGGGACGCGCATACTATCTGGATACTCTGGGGAATGGAAGCAGAAGTCTTCAACTCTTCCTCGGACCGTATTGGTATGAGCCGACGAGTGGTGCGAAGCGCCCGCTCAATGGTCAAACGGTGACGCTCAAGGCGGGGAAGATGTCTCAGTTCTCTCCTCCAATGCTTGTCGTGTACGAAATTAGCGGAAAGAAGTGGCGCGACTCTATTGGTGCGCCGGTTTGGTCTGGAAGATGGGTCAACCGCAACATTAGTGACTCGGCGAGAATTTATTGTCCCACGGATAGTCTCTCATATATGGGTTTTGGCAGGGGATTCATGGGATCAGGCATGATGGGAGGAGGTATGATGTGGCCCGATTCGCTGTTTGGCGAATTCGAACAAATGCACCCCGACAGCCTGCCCGGAATGACGAGAGGGCGAGCTGTCATGGGATTCCACATGGACGCTTACGATCCTCAGGGAGCAATGATGATGCAAGGCGGAGTGCAGGGGCATGGCGGGATGAACTTCCAGTCCGGAGTTCGAATGCGGTTCAGAGTTTACCCTGATTCATTGAAAAGGCGCGGACTTACTATGGGCCAGATGACCCTGCTCTATTTGGATGCTGATAACCAATGGAAAACGGCCGGCGGACAAACAATCGATGCCTCGGCAAACTCGATCATCATCGCGAGCACAAACGTCTATTCATACTACTCCATTGCTTCATTGGCGGCCACTGCCGTGCAAGACCGAGTCGATGGTATTCCAACGGAGTTCTCCCTTGGCCAAAACTATCCGAACCCATTCAATCCTTCGACGACGATATCGTTTTCGGTAGCGCAGAAGGGATTTGCCACACTTAAGGTTTACAATAGCCTCGGTGAACAAGTCGCAACCCTGGTGTCGCAGCAACTCGACCCAGGAACGTACAAGGCGCAATGGAATGCATCCGGCGTCTCGAGTGGGCTCTATCTGTACCGCCTGGAGGTCAATGGTCTTTTCGCTGCCCGGAAGATGTTAGTGCTCAAGTAACCTCGAACCACATGCTCAAAGCCAAGCTGCGAAGCCTCGGACAAACAAACCGGGGCTTCGTGCTTGTTGCCCCCCTCTTTGACTCGTTTCGTGCTTTCTCGGAGTTGGACTGGCAAGCCGGTTTTCTCACCGTTTGTGAATGATGAGGTCGAACACGTCTTTGATGCCGAGGGAGTACTGGGTCAGGAAAGGCTCTCCGTACTTCACTCCGATTCTCTGCCCGTAGTACTTCGCGCGGGTTTCGATAGTCTCAAGAAACTCGGGGCTGCTGAGTTTCGTCTCCGGATCTTTGCTGCGAGGATTGAAAAACTGGGACGTGTGGGCCCGGATTGCTTTCATCTTGCTGTCGTACGAGTCGGATATGTCTACGATAAAGGAAGACTCGAACTCGTGCCACTGCATAAACTCGAAATAATGATGGGGGCGATGCGCTGATTGTTTCGCGCCGTGATTTGCGGTCTTCAGTTTTTGCAGACCGGCATAGTACCACGCTTCCTTGCATAGATGATGAGTGTGTACGTGGTCGGGGTGCCTCTCGATTGAATGAGGAATAATCATGATCGTTGGCTTGAGCTCCCGGATAAGCACGACGAGCTTTTGAACGTTTGCCTTATTGAGGACGACATTGCCGTCTGGGATTCGGAGATTCCGCCTGGTTTTGACTCCCAAAATCCGGGCCGCTTCTTCTGCCTCCCGGGCACGGATTTCTTTTGTGCCCCGTGTCCCCATTTCACCCTGCGTGACGTCCGCAAGGGCAACTCCATAGCCCTGCTTCACCAGTTTGGCTATTGTTCCTCCGCAGGCCAACTCGATATCGTCTGGATGCGCTCCGATGGCTAGAACATCAATCTGCATGGTTCTCCTTTTTGACGATGATTGAAGAATATAGCCATCGCTCACTTTAAAGACAAGGATTGGGCCGTGGGCTCCCGGTGCTGCCTGGCTTGGAATAGAATTGAAACACCAGGCAGCTCGAGGAAGTGCCGCGTGTGATGCACGGATCGTGGAAACTGAGGAGCCTTCTCATTCAGGAGACGCACGGGGAACAAGGAACTTTGTTCGTGCGACGTACGGCAATGTTTCCTATATTGCCGGTAGCGGCCTCAAGAAAACCCAGATATGTCCGTCGAAAAACAAATCGTCTCAGTATCGGATATTACTCGCCAGATCAAGATGTCTCTGGAGCAGCGATTTCCCAGGGTCTGGATTCAGGGCGAAATATCCAATTTCAAGCACCATACGTCCGGTCATCTTTACTTTACGTTGAAGGATGAAGGCGCGCAGATTTCCGCGACGATGTGGCGGAACCGGGTGGCAAGCCTTCTTTTCACACCTGAAGACGGAATGAAAGTGATCGCACGCGGAGGGATCACTGTCTATCCGCCGCGGGGGAGTTACCAAATTGACGTCGAGCAGCTGACGCCCGTCGGTATGGGCGAACTGCAGATCGCTTTCGATCGTCTGAAGCAAAAGCTGGCGGGCGAAGGGCTGTTTGATGAAAGCCGGAAGCGTCCCTTGCCCATGTTTCCTGAGAGAATCGGAATCATAACCTCCGAGACGGGTGCTGCGCTGCAGGACATGCGAACGGTTATCGCTCGCAGGTTCCCGTGCGTCGAACTGATTCTCGCCCCTGTTCGAGTTCAGGGTGCAGGCGCCTCTGATGAGATAGCTCAGGCTCTTCGGGAAATGAACCGGCACGGAAAAGTGGACGTGATCGTTGTCGGTCGCGGTGGCGGATCGCTTGAAGACCTCTGGGCTTTCAACGAAGAGGTTGTCGCAAGAGCGATTTTCGCATCTGAGATCCCCGTCGTGAGTGCAGTGGGGCATGAAATCGATTTCACCATTGCTGACTTTGTTGCAGACCTGCGTGCTCCTACTCCCTCTGCGGCGGCAGAGATGATAGTGCCGGATCGCCTTGAGCTTCTTGAACTTTTACGTAACAATGAGTATACTATGCGGCAGGCGCTCGCACAAATGATTACAACGAATCGTGAACGGATTCGAAGCCTGGTTGCAAGCTATGCTTTCAACAGGCCGAAGGATATGATTCGCGAATTCGTCCAGCGCGTTGACGAACTTCACAGGTCAATAGGAACGAACATCGCACATCGCTACGAAAGAGCCGCTCAGGGCATTGAATCGTTGGTGAAAAGAATCAGGGGTGCGAGTCCTCGAAGTATCCTGAGGCGGGGATATGCGATTGTGCGGAGGGGAGAGTCGGTTGTGACGCTTGCGCAGTCATTGAAATGTGATGATGAAGCGACGATTGAACTCCAGGATGGAAAAGTTGTAACAAAGGTGCAATAATGGGATCGAAAAAAGTTCACAAAGGGTCGTTTGAAAGTTCGCTGAAGCGACTCGAAGCTATTGTGGAATCACTTGAGCAGGGAAAAGTGTCACTGGACGAAGCGGTGGGCCTTTACGAAGAGGGAATTCAGCTGTCAAGGGAGTGTGCTGAGAAGCTCAGAGCGACCGAGCTCAAGATTAGAAAGCTGGCAAAATCGGTTGATGGGGATCTTGATGTCACAGACCTGGATAAAGAATGAGCGATTCACATCTCAATTTCAAGTATTTGGACAAGATCAACTATCCTGAAGACCTGAGGAAACTCGGGTTGAAGGATCTTCGGACTGTCTGCGCTGAGGTGCGGGAGTTCCTTATTGATACCTTGTCAAAGACAGGGGGGCATTTTGGAGCAGGTCTTGGCACGGTGGAGTTGACTGTCGCCCTGCACTATGCGTTCCTGACTCCGAAAGACAAGCTCATCTGGGATACAGGGCATCAAGCCTATCCACACAAGATACTCACCGGACGAAAAGACCGGATGAACACGATCCGGCAGTTGAACGGGTTGAGCGGATTCCTGAAGCGTACTGAAAGCGAGTATGATGTCTTTGGCGCAGGACACGCCAGCACGGCGATCTCTGCAGCACTCGGAGTTGCCACGGCCAGGGACTTCAATGGGGAGGACTACAAGGTTGTGGCGATCGTCGGAGATGGTTCCCTGACCGGAGGGATGGCATACGAAGCAATGAACAATGCCGGCCTGCTGAAGAAGGACTTCATTGTCGTTCTCAATGACAACGAAATGGTCTCCCTTTCCTCGGTTCGGCCTACGCTCTGGTCATTGCACAGCTACTTCAGCGAAGCCCTGACGCATCCGTCCTACAACAAGTTCAAGACAAACGTTTGGGAGTTGACTGGCAAGCTGGACGTTTTCGGCGACCGCCTGAGGTCTGTTGCACAGAAGGTTGAACGGGGAGTCAAAGCGATTGTAACGCCAGGTATGTTGTTCGAAGCGCTGGGGTTCAGGTATTTTGGCCCATTTAACGGCCACAACGTATTCAAGTTGGTCGAAATCTTCCAGCACGTTCGTGATCTCAAAGGCCCGATTCTGATCCATGTTCGGACGATGAAGGGCAAGGGATACGCTCCTGCAGAAAAAGAGGCAACAAGACTGCATGGTGTGACACCCTTTGACAAGATTACTGGGATCTCTCCAAAGAAGCCCGATGAACTCCCTGCCTATACAAAGGTCTTCGGCGAAGCGTTGGTTGAGATTTGCAGACAGAATCCTAAAGTTGTTGGCATCACTGCGGCTATGCCTGACGGAACTGGGTTGACGCTGCTTCATACGGAAATGCCCGAGCGGTTCTTTGATGTTGGCATCGCGGAACAGCACGCAGTGACGTTCGCAGCTGGAATGGCGACCGAGGGTTATGTACCGGTCACAGCCATCTATTCTACGTTTCTCCAGCGTGCCTTTGACCAGGTCGTCCATGATTGTGCCATCCAGAAGCTGCACGTGGTTTTTGTCCTTGACCGCGGCGGACTTGTCGGGGGCGATGGGCCTACGCATCACGGTGCTCTCGACCTCTCATACTTGCGTTGCGTGCAGGGAATGGTTGTCATGGCCCCGCAGGATGAGCAGGAACTTCGTGACATGTTGTACACGGCCATTGAGTACAAGGACGGACCAATTGCGTTGCGTTATCCTCGCGGCAACTCCCTGGGCGTCGAGGTCCGACCTGGATTCCGGAAGCTCGAGATTGGCAAAGGAGTAACCTTGCGTGGCGGCAAGAACGTCGCGATCCTTGCCGTTGGGAACCAGGTTTCACACGCACTGGAAGCTGCCGGTATCCTCGCGGCTGAGGGGATCGAAGCTGAAGTCGTCAACATGCGTTTCGTGAAGCCGATTGACGATGAGCTCATCCGCCTCCTGGCACAGCGAATAGATGCTATTGTAACAGTCGAAGATAACGTCATTCAAGGCGGATTCGGCTCCGGAATACTCGAATCGATAAGCAAACAGGGGCTCTCCAATATCGCGGTGAAACTCCACGGCCTGCCAGACGATTTCGTTGACCATGGAAGTCCGAATGAGCTGTATCGCATGCTGAAGCTCGATGCTGCAGGTATTGCAGATGTCGTTCGGGATTTTCTCCACTCGCGGCGGAATGCGGCCGATCCTCACTTGACCTCATCGTAGAAGAACGGAAGGCGTTATGCAGAAAGCGCGGATTGCGGTGGTAGGCCTCGGGACAGTCGGACAGACTGTCCATCTTCCTATTCTCTCCAAGATTCCAGAAGTTGAAATTGTCGCCGTCTGTGACCTGGAAGCGTCCAAAGCCGAGTTCGTGGCCAAGAAATACGAGATACCGAGGTACTACTCGGATCTCCAGGAGATGCTCAAGTCGGAGGAGGAACTCGACGGAGTCGACATCTGCACATCGACGTTCTCTCACCTTGATGCTGCCGTCTCAGCGCTCGACGCGAAGAAACACGTGCTTGTGGAAAAACCCCTGGCCCGAACCTATGAAGAAGCTTTGAAGATCGTTAATGCTGCGAAAAAGAATCAGCGCAAGATCATGGTTGGTATGAATAACCGGTTCAGACCCGATGCTATGATCCTCAAGAGCATGATCCAGGGGGGAGAACTGGGAAAAATTTTCTACGCGAAAGCCGGTTGGCTTCGAAAACTGAAGACTGCGAGCCCCTGGCTGACGAGAAAGGAACAATCGGGAGGCGGAGTCGTTCTCGACCTGGGGATCGTGATGTTCGACCTGGCATTCTGGCTGATGGGATTCCCGGAATCCAAGGAAGTGATTGCTGCGAACTATTCCCACAACACGAAGGGGGTGGAAGACTCGTCGATTGTCTTTATCAAGATGAGGAATGGTTCTACTTTGACCATCGAATCGAGTTGGTCTCTCGAGTCGGAAACGGACTTCTTCTATTGCGATTGTTTCGGGACGGATGGCGGGGGCTCGCTGAATCCCTTCCGCATTCTCAAACGCATGCACGGGAACCTCGTAAACGTTACACCCGTCTCGCACGAAACTCCTCAAACGCTCTATTGGAAATCATACGATAACGAGCTGAAGCATTGGGTGGGCTCCCTCCGAGGGCTGCATCCGGTCTTATCGACGGGGGATGAGGCTCTCCACCGTATGAAGATCGTCGATGCAATATATCAGTCTGCGAAGAAGGGTAAGAGTGTTGTTGTTAAATGAGCGCCTCCTGTCGGAGCGCTCCGCCCAGCGATTCTCGCTATGGGCGATTGCTCAAAGACTCTGTGGTGAATCCCAACCGCACGTGCTATGTCAAAACGTTATCCCCTCGTAGCCCTTCTGACGGACTTTGGTCTCCGGGACCAATACGCCGCTGTGATGAAGGGGACCATGCTTGCGATCTGTCCTACCCTTCGAATCGTCGACATAACGCACGACGTCGAGCCTCAGAACATCCGGCAAGCTGCTTATTTGCTCTGGTCTTCCTATCGGCATTTTCCTTCTAGCACGATTTTCTTGTGCATAATCGATCCAGGAGTCGGCACATCTCGAGAGATCATAATAGCAAGAACGAAGCGGCACCTCTTTCTTGCACCTGACAACGGCGTCCTGGATTTCGTGCTGTGGCAGGAGAACGTGAACGAAGTTACAGTTATTCAGCGCGGGTCTCGAAAACTGCGCTCAATACTCCCCGCGGTTATCTCCAACACCTTTCATGGACGAGATATCTTCGCACCGTTGAGTGCACACCTTTCGAAGGGTGTAAGCCTGCAGAGCCTGGGCGCGAAACGACGGGTCGATTGGTTGCAGCCGCCATTTGTCGACCAGGCAAATCCGCGCAACCAGTCGACGATATTGCATATCGATCGGTTTGGGAACATTATCACGAACATTGTCGGTCTCGAAAACCGACCTCCTTGGGGGATGCTGGGAATTCATTTGGGCTCGACGAAAATCTACCAGTGGATCGAGAATTATGAATCGGCACCCTCGGATCAGCCATGCCTCATTGTCGGAAGCAGCGGCCTGGTTGAGATCGTCATGAAGAACAAGAGCGCCGCTGCCGCATTAAAGGTCAATCAACTGATTCCCTTGGGGATTCTTCGAAAATGAAACGAGCAAAGACCGAAGACGAGAGATACCTCCTGCGGTGTATTGATCTCGCATCCAAGGGACTGAGCTTTGTGAGTCCGAATCCAATGGTGGGGTGCGTCATCGTCAGAAACGGGCGGATCGTGGGAGAAGGATATCACACGCGATTTGGCGGTCCGCACGCCGAAATTGAAGCCCTGAGAAAAGCTGGGGCCAAGGCCAGGGGTGCGACGCTGTACGTCAACCTTGAGCCTTGCTCTCATCATGGAAAGACGCCGCCATGCGTCGATGCAATAATCGACGCCGGCATCAGGAAGGTGGTTGCATGTTCTGCTGATCCGAATCCTCTGGTGTCAGGGCGCGGCGTGCGAAGACTCCGAAGATCCGGAATTCAAGTCAGCACAGGGAAATTGCGCAAGGATTCGGAACGACTCAACGAGAGGTTCTTCATATTCATGAGGACTCGGCTACCATTTGTCGGCATCAAGGCGGCTCAGACTCTCGACGGTCGCGTGACCGATTTCCGTGGGGCGTCGAAGTGGATCACGTCAGAGACGGCGCGAAAGGAAGCCCATCGGTTGCGATCGTCCTATGATGCAATTCTCGTTGGCGCGAACACGGTGTCGCGCGACAATCCGCAGCTGACAGTTCGGCGCGTGAAAGGCCGAAATCCTTTGAGAGCTGTTCTCGATCCCAGCCTTCGCTTGAATCCGCGTGCGGCCCTCTTCGATACGAGACGGGCTGGAACGCTCGTCTTCACCTCAGCACGGGCGATGTCGATGCGAAAGTCCACCGTCGCGAAGCTGAGCCATCGGGGTGTGTATATCCTGGGTTTGGACAAGGGTTCACCCCTTAACCTTCGCGTGATTCTGCGAACCTTGGCGGCATTGGGAGTCTCTTCGGTCCTTGTCGAAGGGGGCCCATTCACAACGGGCAAATTTGTGCAGCAGAAGCTGGTGAACAGGCTGCACTGGTTTGTCGCACCCAAGCTTTTGGGGGAGGGGCTTCACGCCATCACCCTGAAGTCTCCCTTGAGTCTCAAATCAAGCATTGCCCTTCGCGACATCACTGTTCGGACAGTCGGTCCGGACTTCCTGATCGAAGGTTTGTTATGCTATCAATAAGGACAATATTTCTGGTCGCTATGACACTTACGCCAACAATTGGCATCAGCCAGGGGTACGAGAAGCTGCGTCTGGATGTACATCAGATGCTCGATACAGTACCGGGATATTTTGCCGTTGCTTTTAAGCTTGTGGGCGCCGCATCCTCGCTTCTTATCAACGAGAGAGTTATGTTCCATGCCGCCAGCACGATGAAGACCCCCGTCATGATTGAGGTGTTCAGGCAGGCACAGGAAGGGCGGTTTTCTCTGGATGACAGCATCAATGTGAGGAATGAGTTCAAGAGCGTTGTTGATGGTTCGCTCTATGAGCTCGATCCGAAGGACGACAGCGATGATTCAATGTACAAGAGAATCGGTGGAAAAGCCTCCATCCGGGATTTGATCCACCAGATGATCACTGTGAGCAGCAACCTCGCAACAAACATCCTCATCGGCCTCGTCGGTGCTGAGAAGGTCACAGGCACAATGCGGGAACTCGGGGCTCATGATATCGAGGTGCTCCGCGGAGTGGAGGATGGGAAAGCGTTCGAACGGGGTATGAACAATCGCACCAACGCATATGACCTGCTTCTCATTCTGGAAGCGATCGCCGAAGGGCGGGCTGTGGATCCCTCATCCTCAGAAGCCATGGTCGATGTTCTGCTCGAACAACAATTCGGAGATGTCATCCCAGCGTTGCTTCCTCCAAATGTGCGGGTAGCTCACAAGACAGGAAACATCACGGGTGTTGAACACGATTCCGGAATTGTGTACCTGCCTGATGGTCATCGCTACGTCCTGGTTCTCTTATCAAAGGACTTGAAAAACGTAAAGGAAGGCAAGCAGGCGCTTGCACGAGTCTCAAAACGAATCTATGACTTTGTGATCGAAGGGAAGTAGCACGATGTTTACTGGTCTCATCGAAGAAGAGGGAACCGTGGAAACGCTGCGCCGACGCGGCGGCAGTGTGATATTTACATTTCGGGCGGGAAAGACCGTTCGTAGTCTCAACATTGATGAGAGTGTTTCCGTCAATGGTGTTTGCCTCACCGTGATTCAGGCCACGCGATCTACCTTCACCGTCCAAGCGGTGGAAGAAACGCTTCGAAAGACAAACCTGGGGACCTTGGTTGTTGGTGATTCTGTGAATCTCGAGCGGCCGTTGCTGACAAACGAGCGCCTAGGCGGGCATTTCGTCCTGGGGCACATCGATGGCGCCTGCGCAATCACTCGGATCGTCAAAAGGAAAAGCAGCTGGATGTTCTGGTTCCAAATGCCGCGGCGTTTCGCCCGGTATCTCATACCGGTTGGTTCAATCGCAATAAATGGAGTGAGTTTGACAATAGCCTCCTTGAGAGGAAATAACTTCGCGGTATCGATTATTCCTCACACGTGGGAAGTTACCACATTCAAATGCCTTCGCGTGGGGGATCGTGTAAACGTGGAGTTTGACATGCTCGGTAAGTATGTCGAACGCCTGCTGAAACATCGGAAAAGGTAGCGTGTGGGACGGAGGATAATCTATAGAATCGAGGACCGCAGCACCAATCGGTTCACAGACGAAGAGTGGGATGAGGTTGAGCGTCTTCAACACTGGTACAATTCTAAATTCTCCTGGAGCACAGGTCGGCTTGCGCTCAAACGCTATGTTGTGTTCCCGAACACCGAGGATTCTGGAAACATCGAGATCCCGGTCTGGGACATGATTGCGAAGCGGCATCGGCTGCTTCTGGCTGATGGGCTGACGGAGCGTGAAATAGTGTCTCTGATGGAAAGAGACAAGCTCATTATTGTGAAGTGGGGAGGATATTACGACAATTGCCTTGCCAGCGGATTCACGAGAGTAGCTAACAATGAGTGGAATGCATATTTGGTTTGTGATTTTCTTCTCAAAGCCTCGACTTTGATTCCGAATGCCTCAATCAGCCTCGCCGACGAGGGAAAGTTCATCAAGACTGGACTATTAGACTTTCGGAATGCTACCGCGGCCCTTCCGGGAGATGTGTATTGCTCAGTCAATCAGGCAGAAGAGCTGTGTCGAGCACGAAGGATCTTCTCAGTCGTCGATCCGGAAAAGTACAAACGGCATCCCTCATTTGGAAACATCATCCCCGAATTCAGCAAACTTAAGGCAAGCGAGAGGAAGGAGGTCGTTCGGAATTGGAACTGGCTGGGGTACGAGGGGAACTTTGAAGTTGACGGGGACGACAAAAAGGGCTTTGATTTAAACGCTAAGGTTCGATCATTCGAATTGGGAGCAGGGCGAAGTCGGAAAGGGCCTGAATAGGCTTGCGTTTTGATCACATTGGTGGTATATTTGGAATGAACCCCAAAGTAGTTGGGGTTTTTACATGTTTTTGAGGAAGGACTATGTACACTTTCTTTATCGCAATTGAAATCCTGGTCAGTCTGCTCCTGATGATCGTTATCTTGATGCAAGCAAGCAAGGGGGGTGGTCTTGCAGGCACGCTCGGGACGAGCAACATGGGGACAGTTTTCGGTGTCCGCCGTACATCAGATTTCTTGACCAAGACAACAACCGTCCTCGCGACCCTTTTCATGGCGATTGCGCTCTTCATTAATCTCGTGGTGCTGCCACGTGCAGAGAAATCACAAGAGAGCGTTATCCAATCAGGACCGCAACCGACGGCGTTGCCCCCGGCCGAGCAGCCGGTGCAACAGCCTGCACCTCAACAAGCGCCGGCGAACAAGTAGCCCTGCGGATTTCGTGTCGCACCCATGGCTCAATTGGTAGAGCAACTGACTCTTAATCAGTGGGTTCCAGGTTCGAGTCCTGGTGGGTGCACCATGCCATAGGTCTGTGAAGTCCGCGAAAACCTTCTGTTCGTTCACTCTTTCCTGAATCCCGCCCGTATGCGGGATTCGGTTGTTCAGGAAGTAGAGGCCTTAGGGGTTCAAGCCTTCTCTGTCGAAGTGGCGGAACTGCCTGCCCGCTTTCATGGCACAAGAGGCACAGGCGGAGTAGACTGGACTCAAAGTGAAAAGTATCTGAAGAGCGGTCCCGGCCATGCATTCATCATGAGCGTGATTTCGACGCTGGCCTGAATCGAGTTGCATAGTCAATCGCCGAAGTGGCGGAACTGGTAGACGCGCCCCGACTACGTCGGGGTAAACTGGACTCAAAAGGCAGCTTGTCCCGTTTGACGGGATCTGGCTTACCCCAGGTGGGGAATGTTGACCGTTCGGCTTCCCAATGTTCATCGTATACGTCTTGCGATCTCTGAAGGACTTGAAGTTGTACATTGGGATGACGCGGGACCTCGCGTCGCGAGTGAGGAAGCACAACAGTGGAGGTGTACCTTCGACGCGTTATCGAAGACCCCTCGAATTGGTGTATCACGAACGCTGTGCGACGCGATTAGAAGCGCGGCAACGTGAAAAGTACCTGAAGAGCGGTCCAGGCCATGCATTCATCATGAGCGTGATTTCGACGCTGGCCTGAATCGAGTTGCATAGTCAATCGCCGAAGTGGCGGAACTGGTAGACGCGCTGGACTCAAAATCCAGTCTGGCTTACACCAGGTGGGGGTTCGAGTCCCCCCTTCGGCACCAAATTCTTTAGGAGGATGTTCATGCACTAAGGATACGATGTCTTTGCACGCGCGTATTGCAGTATCCTAGAGAACATCCTTGCCGCGAAAACTCCTTATACTCCTTCTTATTGCCGTGCCCTTCGCCCTTCGTGCGCAGCACGTTAAGGCCGCGTCGTCCGTTCCATTCCATCATTCCTCCGAGATCAGGCTTGCGTCTTCGGATACAGCCTACTCATTGCCTCGGACGTTTCTCGTCCCAGGAAGCGAAGAGATCGTCCTGGATTCTGTCCGGCTGTTGCGCCGCGGGCCTGATTACGAAATCCAATATTTCCAAGGAGTTGTCTCCTTTCGACGTGATTTCCTTGCGATCATCCTTGCCGATTCATCGTTGCACTCGATTCGCGTGACCTATGAAGTTCTGCCATATGCACTGAAGCGTGAGTACTCCCTTCGCCAGCTCACAACCTGGACTGACTCCGCTGGTCGGATGACCCGCAAGGTTGAATCATCATTGGCCCGATTTTCAGTGGATGACGGCTTCGGCTCAGGCCTTCAGAAGAGCGGGTCCATATTCCGTGGACTCACACTGGGATCGAACAAGGATCTCACGCTAAATTCCGGATTCCGGATGCAGCTCGCGGGGAAGCTTCTGTCGGATCTGGACATCGTCGCAGCGCTAACCGACGAGAATGTCCCGATCCAGCCGGAAGGAACAACTCAGACCCTGCAGGAACTGGACAAGGTCTTCATACAATTACGGAACCCGCTGTACGGTGCAACGCTGGGTGATTTTGTTTACGACCTCAGGGAACAGGATGGCGGCGAGTTCGGCCGGCTCTCTCGCAAGTTGCAGGGAGCCAATGCAACTGCAACGCTGCATGATATACTTGGGCGCGATAACTCTCTGGCAATAGGCATTACGGGTGCCACATCGCGCGGGAAATACGCATCCAATCAAATCCAGGGGGTCGAGGGGAGCCAGGGACCGTACCGGCTGACGGGACGGGATGCAAGCAGGCGACCTGTCGTCATCGCAGGCACGGAGAGAGTTTACATCGATGGACGGTTGATGACGCGTGGAGAGACAAACGACTATACAATCGACTATGGCACAGGCGAAGTCTTTTTTTCCGCTCGCAGGCTCATTACGTATGCCACCCGGATCACCGTTGATTTCGAGTATTCCGATCGTCAGTTCACACGTAATCTCGTCGGTGCAACTGCCCGGGTAAGTGCTTTCGACAACCGACTTCATCTCTTCACATCCGTCACGCAAGAAGCAGATGATCCGGGTTCACCAATCGATATCGCTCTGAATGACAGCCTCCGGGCGATTATCGCGGGGAGTGGCACCGATAAGTACAAGGCCAGTGTGAGCGGTCTTCTCTTTGCTGGACGCGATTCCATATCGCTGACGGGACGTGGACAGTACATTCTCAAGGACACGATCGTCAACGGCGGGCATCGGCCTCTGCTTGTCTACTCTCCGGGGCATCCGCAGGCTTACTACTCCGCAACGTTTTCCTTTGTCGACGAGATGCCCACAGACTCGATTGGCTACAACAGATCGAACTTGGGGGGATATATCGTGGCGGGATTGGGAAAAGGAAGCTACCTCCCAATTCAATTCTTGCCTATTCCCGAGTTGCACAGAGTCATAAGTGGACGCGCGACCTTTGCTCCTCATTCCGACGTCACGATATCCGGTGACTATGCATTCAGTTCATACGATGAGAACCGTTTATCAAGTCTTGACGACGACGCGAATCACGGTGGTGCCTATAAGATCAGCATGGAGTATCATCCAAAGGAGATCAGGGTCGGGAATCTCAACCTGGGTGAAATGGATCTCAGTGCATCTGACCGTTTCGTGGACCGCCGGTTTGTTTCACTCGATCGAGTCAGCGAAATTGAATTCGACAGAAACTGGAATGTCAGCAGATCTTCGGTTGGGGATGAAGAGATACGACAAGCTGCGCTCACGTACAAGCCGTTGAAAAGCATCTCCATGGCTGCGACTTACGGTTCGCTCGAACGTAAGGAGAGCGTTCGTTCCACCCGGTTGACGATGAATGTTTCTCTGTCGGACTCGGTCCTCCCGGACATAGGCCATAGATGGGAGCACATTCAAACCGAGGATCGCAGGAGCCTGAACAAGTCTACCTGGACACGGCAACAAAGTACGATTTCGCACGAGGTGTTTGGGAGAGTGAAGCCCGGTCTCCGGGTTGAAATGGAAGATCGACAGGATCGAAGTCCATTCACGGACTCTCTCCTTACGGGAAGCTTCCGGTATCTAGAGATTGCGCCCGGGCTTTCGCTCATCAACCTGGATCCCTTCCGGGCGACTGCGGAAATCCAGCTGAGAACAGAGGATAGTGCCTCGAGCGGAACAATGACCCGCGCGTTCCGTGCACTGACGCAACTGTACGATCTTCAGCTCAGGGAATGGAAGTCCTTTTCCAGTTCGATCTCGCTCGCTCTGAGACGCACCGATCTCTCGGATGAGCTTCCCGCCAGAAGCGGCTCTGCGTCCAACACAATGCTTGTTCGGTCTCAGATTCGATATGCACCGTGGCAACGAGCGTTGGACGCCGACGGTCTGTATGAGTTTGCGCGAGAGCGCTCCGCCGCAATGAAACGTGCCTTTCTTCGAGTGTCCAAAGGGACAGGGAACTACACATACAAGGGAGATCTCAATCAAAATGGGATTGGCGATGAGAATGAATTCGAACAAACCCGTTTCGATGGAGAGTATGTTGCAATGTATCTGCCGAGCGATCAACTCGTCCCGGTCGTCGATTTGAGGGTTGGCTTCCGGCTTCGGTTCACGCCAGCCAGACTTTTCTCCCAGCGCCAGGGCTTCTTCGAAAAAACGCTCGCGGCAATCTCGACAGAAACCGTAGCGCGGATCGAGGAACAAAGCACGGAGCCCGAGGCGCGGCAAATTTACTTCCTTCACCTTTCCAAATTCCTCAATGACAGCACAACGATCACCGGAACCAACTTGTTTACCCAGGACCTTTACGTCTTCGAAGCTGATCCATCCTTTTCGCTGAGATTTCGTTTCAATCAACGAAGTGGCTTGCTTCGCCTTCTAGGCTCGACAGAGAAGAGCTACTCACGAGAAAGAGGCATTCGTCTGAGGAGTCAGTTGTTGAAAGAGATCGGTAACGAGATTGAATTCAAGAACAAGGTGGATCAGCTGTTTTCGTCAATCGATTCACCCCGCCGGCGGAATCTGGTTTCGAACGCTCTGAAGACGGAGTTCTCTTATCGCCCGTATCCGGAATGGGAAGTTGCATTTGGCACTGGCTTGTCACAAATCACCAATCGATTTGATGGAGGCGATGCGACAGCAGATCTGAACGATCAGTTTCTTCGGCTTACATATTCAATTGTCTCTTTCGGACAACTGCGCAGCGAGCTTCAACGTGAAGAGGTTCGAATTGCCAAAGGTTCAAATGTCGGATTACGTGAGTATCCGTTCGAGTTCACAAACGGTGAAGTCGTTGGCAAGACACTCCTCTGGCGGCTTGCATTTGATTACAGGATTAGCCAATATATTCAAGTTAGTGTGAATTATGACGGCCGATCGGAGGGAGGGAGGCCAGTTGTCCATACCGCGAGGGCTGAAGCGCGAGCATTCTTCTAATGGGGGAATCTATAGCAGCATCGCTGTCCTCGGAGATGGAGTCTATGAGACAACGATGGGTTTGACGACTGCGAAGTGCATTTGGATTTATCGATGAGATGAACGTTTGAGATCCTCCACACCACGGTCCCGGTGAATGCAAGCATGATCATTGGAACAGGGTCTTCCGGACCGAAGCGCGCGTCTTCTCTGCCTTGCCTTTCGCCCTGAATGTGAATATACTCACTCCACTTTTCCCATTCTCCTCAATGTGTCACCGATGATCATCCGAACTTATGTCTTTCCTTAAAGATCTCAACCCTGTTCAACAAGACGCCGTCAAAGCTCTCAATGGACCGGTCATGATCATTGCCGGAGCAGGGAGCGGAAAAACGCGCGTACTGACCTATCGGGTTGCATATCTTGTCAGCTGTGGAGTCCCTCCATATCAGATTCTTGCGCTGACGTTCACGAACAAAGCCGCAAACGAAATGAAGGAACGGATCGTCAGGCTTGTTGGTCAGAAGGCGTCTGAGGTGTGGATGGGGACCTTCCATTCTATGTTTGCCCGAATCCTGCGAAAAGAGGCGCCATTGCTCGGTTACGATCGCTCCTTCACGATCTACGACTCCGATGACTCTCATAGTGCAGTCCGACGATGTATGGAACGCATCGGACTTTCGACCCAGCAGATGACGGCTCAGGCGGTATGCTCTCGCATCAGCGGGGCAAAGAATCAGCTTATTCCTCCCAGTCAATACGCGCAGCTTGCCTCTGATTTCCTTGACGAAAAGATCGGGCTCGTCTATGGCGAGTACGTGAAGCTTCTCCACCGAAGCAATGCAATGGATTTCGACGACCTGTTGGTGAAGCCGATTGAGTTGTTTCAGAAACATCCTGACATTCTGAAGAAGTATCATCATCGTTTCAAGTTTCTCCTCGTGGATGAATTCCAGGATACCAATCGGGCCCAGTACGAGGTCGTCAAGCTGCTTTCGAAGGAACACCAGAACATCTGTGTTGTCGGAGATGATGCCCAAAGCATCTATGCGTTCCGGGGCGCCGATATCAGGAATATCCTCGATTTTGCAAACGACTACCCGGCCAGCCAGACATTCCGGTTGGAGCAAAATTACCGCTCCACGAAGAACATCCTGGCAATCGCAGATTGCCTCATCAAGTTCAACGTTGACCAGTTAAAGAAAGATCTTTGGACGGACAACCCAATGGGTGAGCCTGCGAGATTGCTTGACTGCTCTGATGATCGCGATGAAGGGCATCAGATCCTGGCAGCAATTCAGGATGAAGTCGCGGCAGAACAACGAGGACTGAAGGATTTTGCGGTGTTGTACCGCACGAATGCGCAATCCCGTTCTCTTGAAGACGTGTTTCGCCGTAACGGTGTCCCATATATTATTGTCGGTGGCATTCGATTCTACGAGCGAAAGGAAATAAAAGACGTTCTCGCGTACCTACGCGTTATTGTCAATCAGAAGGATGACGAGAGTCTGTTGAGAACGATCAACTACCCGGCGCGGGGCATTGGCGATACAAGCCTTGACAGATTGCTGGAGTTCGCCACGGAAAGGAATGTGACGGTCTTCGATGCGTGTGTGCGTGTCAACGAGGTAGGCAACATTCAGGACCGGATCAAGAAGGCAATCCAACAGTTCTGCGTATTGGTCCAGAAGTACATTTCGCTTCGTTCGAAGATGTCCTTGAGCGAGCTGACTCGCTCAATGGTCGACGAGCTTGGCATCTTGAAAAGCTACAAGGAGGAGGGAAGCACTGAGTCGATGGGGCGATGGGAAAACGTGCAGGAATTGCTCTCTGCGATCACGGAATTCGGCGATGAGCATCCCGATGGAACGCTCGAAGCATTCCTGGAGGAAGTTTCTCTTGTCTCAGACATAGACGCATGGGATGTGTCACGGAACGTTGTCACGCTGATGACACTTCACGCCTCGAAAGGCCTGGAATTCCCCGTCGTTTTCATCTCCGGTGTTGAGGAGGGCCTCCTGCCGTTTTATACAAATGCGATAGAACGCAAGGCACTCGAAGAGGAACGCCGTCTGTTGTATGTCGGAATCACGCGGGCTCAATCGAAGCTCTTTCTTTCAAAAGCCCAGATGCGATACAGGTTCGGCGAAGCAGCGTTTGCATCGCCCTCCCGTTTTCTGTCTGAGATTGGGGAAGAGAAGCTGGAGGTCGTTCAGACAAAGGGTCATCGTGCATCCTTCAGCGGATCAGCGTCGACACGGGGAATTACCCCAGCGAGGCGTGTGTCGGAGCAAAAGGTCCGGAAGGAAGAGCAGTTCTTTGCTGACGAATCGCCCGACTATGAAGGTGAGAGTCAGGAGACGTTTGAAATCAAACAGGGGACGTACGTGCAGCACGAGATGTTCGGTCGAGGCAAGGTGGTACGGGTCAACGGGAAGGGGGATGCGATGAAGGTTGTTGTCGATTTCGACGACTTCGGTGTAAAGAATCTGCTCGTGAAGTTCGCCCGGCTTCGGGCAGGATAGTCATGTTCCCTGGGTCTTGGAACTGACGACGACGATCTTGCCCCAGTAATTAGGATGGATATAGTGCGTAATAAGAGAATTGAACTCTGGAAGTGTAGTCGCGGGAACAATTACGAACAGTATCGCCGGAGCTTCAGTATGCTTGTCGAACTGGTCCAGGAACACGTTGTACTGCGTTAGAGCGTGCTCGGTCTCGAGATCTCCCCACCCCGTTTTTGCCTCCCCCAAGATCGTACACTGGGTTGTCTCATCGAACGCATAGATGTCGGGTGCTTTTGCCCGCTGGTCCCCATACCCGTCATTCGGGAGCTGTCGGGCAGGAGGAAAACCCGCCACTCCATCCGCTTCCAAAACACGAAATCCTCGTTCTTGGAATACTTCGACGAGTTCTTTGACGAGTGCGAGGTGTTTCTCCGGATCACTGCGGATTGACATTGGGCCCAGGTGATCGTTTTGTTTTCACATGTCAACGTGAAGCCGTTTCGGCTCCCGACAGAATCTTCTGGTAATACTCCTCATACTGCGCAACAATCTTTGAAGCATCGAACTCGAGAGCTCGTTCACGCGCGGCCTTTGCGAAGATCTGATGCTTGGAGGGATTCGAGAGGAGGTCGATGGCATACTTGGCCATTCGTTCGATGTCACCGATCTCGGCGATATAGCCTGTCTGTCCATGAACCTGCAACTCGGGCAATCCTCCCACGCTGGAGGATATTACGGGCACGCCGCAAGCCATTGCCTCGAGTGCGGAAAGGCCGAAGCTTTCGGATTGACTCGGCATCAGGAATAGGTCTGCCAACGAAAGAATGTGGATCACATCAGTCTGCTTGCCGAGGAATCGAACGTGATCATGAATACCAAGCTCTCTGCTGAGCACCTCACACTGCGAGCGTTCGGGCCCATCACCGATGATCACAAGCCTTGAAGGCACCTTCTTCAGGACCTCATCGAAGATGCGAATGACATCGGGTACGCGCTTCACGGGCCGGAAATTTGAGGTATGGACGAGAATCTTCTCATTCGGAGACGCGAAGTGCTTCCGTACATCATCCTCGGGATTGCGATAGTACTTCCTGGTGTCAACGAAGTTCGGGATGACTTCAATATCTTTGTCGATGCCATAATTTGTGAGAGTTTTCTCCTTCAGGAAGCGTGAAACCGCTGTGACCCCGTCGCTCCGCTCAATGCTGAATTTCATCACGGGAAGAAAACTGGGTTCGAGACCGACCAGCGTAATGTCGGTTCCGTGCAAGGTTGTGATGACTTTGATATCCTGTGACGCGAGCATTTCCTTCGCAAGGTAGGCGCTTGTAGCGTGCGGGATGGCATAGTGGCAGTGAAAGAGATCGAGCTTTTCGTATTTTGCAACCTCCACCATCTTGCTCGCAAGGGCAAGCGTGTAGAGTGGGAAATCGAAAAGTGGGTAACTGGACATCTCGACTTCGTGGAAGACAACGTTGTCCATAAAGCCAGTCAGGCGCATCGGAAGGGCATAGCTGATGAAATGGACAGAGTGGCCGCGTTCAGCAAGCGCTTTGCCCAATTCAGTGGCGACCACTCCACTGCCACCATATGTCGGATAACACGTAACTCCAATATTCATATAGTATTCCTCTCACATCGAAGTTAGTGATCGATGTAGGAAGAAACAAGACACCCGATTCGACCGTGAAGCGTCTATCTGGGTGCGTCGTGCAGATTAGGCCAATTGGGATGCTGTTTCAGCATAGATTGCTTTGCAGCGCCCTCAAACCGGGGTATGCTGTCCGTTCAAATGGCATCCAGAGGTTCCGATGCGTGATGAAAAAGGACATCGAGCGGAGAGGTGTTACTCATTGAGCAAGGAGGCGGGCGGATCTTTGGCACCGTGGGCTGAACATTGTTGCGTGACCAGGAAATCGCGCGCAAGTGTTGGATGCACCACTGCAAAGGCGTCTAGATTGAAGGAATCGGTTTGGGTATCAAGCCTGGATTCGGAACGATTTCAAGCCATCGTTTGTTAAATGTATTCGAGTGACGCTCAGAATGTAATTTGTTCTTGACTTAAATGGCCGGAAATCGTTATATTTATGCAAGTTAACTCGAGGGAAGCCCCTTGATTTTTTTTGTTCCAATGTAGGACTTGATTGGTCGTATTTAATGTTGCAGCTCTCAAAGAAGGTCGAATACGGGTTGATTGCACTTCGCCACATGGCGATGAAGCCTGCGGGCAACATCGTAACGACCAAAGAACTCGCTAAAGAATATGGCCTCCCTTATGAGCTGCTTGCGAAGATTCTGCAGAAGCTCGCACGAGCCGGGGTGATCCGGTCGCTGCAAGGTGTAAGAGGGGGCTACACTCTCGCTCGCCGCCCCGAGGAACTGAAGGTGGCGGCAGTCATCAGAATAATTGAAGACGCAAAACCAATGGTCGCAGAGTGCTATACTGATGGTCCTGAAAGCTGCTATCTCTTCTACAATTGCACGATTCGCCGACCTCTCGGGAAGCTCCAGAGAAATCTCAATGTTTTGTTCGATAGGATGACAGTACAAGAAATTATCTGAACATCCATTTGCTTACATCTGATACGAAATGCCAAACCATTCAAAGACACTGATCGAAAACACCAAAGAGTTGCTTCAGCATCTGAAGAGCAGGACTCACGCGTACCATCTCTCGAACATCTTCTTCAGGGATTTCCAATATGCAATTCTCTCCTTCGCTGATGGTAAGGGCCTGAAGATTTCCTATGGAATGGCGGAGGTGCTGGCCGGTCAATTCATCGCGGCACTTGAAGAATCTGCGATTCTGAAGCCGATAAAACCGGGATCATGGATGCTCAATTATCCTGAATACAAGAAAGTGACTCAGAAAACTGCGCCTTCAGCGAAGCCAGTTGTGACATCGACTGCAACAGTTACAGCTGCTGAAACAGCCGCCGCGACCTCGTCAAAGGGCTAGTGAAGGCACAGAAATTCAACCGAAAACAGCTGCGAGAACCAATGAACACCGAAACGAACACGATAGAGCAACTGGCGAACAGCGAATACAAATGGGGGTTCGTCACCGACATCGAGGCAGACGCAGCTCCGAAGGGATTAAGCGAAGGCATCGTCCGTTTTATCTCTGCCAAGAAGAATGAGCCGGAGTGGCTGCTCGAGTCGCGGCTAAAAGCATATCGTCACTGGTTGACGATGACCGAACCCCGATGGCCCAACGTCAAGTACAGTGCGATTGACTATCAGGATATCATCTACTACTCGGCTCCTAAGCCAAAGAAGGAACTGAAGAGTCTCGATGAAGTCGATCCGGAGCTCCTGCGTACATACGAGAAACTGGGAATCTCGCTCCAGGAACAGGAAAGGCTCAGCGGCGTTGCCGTGGATGCCGTTTTCGATAGTGTTTCTGTGGCTACAACCTTCAGGGAAAAACTTATGGAGCTTGGCATCATTTTCTGCTCCTTCTCCGAGGCGGTTCACAATCATCCTGATCTTGTCAGGAAGTACCTGGGGTCTGTCGTCCCTGCGAACGATAATTTCTTTGCTGCTCTGAATTCAGCTGTATTCAGCGATGGCTCGTTCTGTTACATTCCCAAAGGCGTTCGTTGCCCGATGGAGCTCTCGACCTATTTTCGCATCAATGCGGCGGACACTGGGCAGTTCGAGCGTACACTCATCGTAGCCGAAGAGAACTCATACGTGAGCTACCTCGAAGGGTGTACTGCACCGATGCGTGACAAGAACCAGCTCCATGCTGCGGTCGTCGAGCTCATTGCGGTCGGCGACAATTCCCAGATTAAATACTCCACGGTGCAGAACTGGTATCCTGGCGACAAGGAGGGGCGAGGGGGCATCTACAACTTTGTCACGAAGCGCGGCAAATGCGCCGGCAAGGACTCGAAGATTTCGTGGACGCAGGTAGAAACGGGGTCTGCAATCACCTGGAAGTATCCGAGCGTGTTGCTGCAGGGAGACAACTCTGTCGGGGAATTCTATTCCGTTGCCGTCGTCAATAACTATCAGCAAGCCGATACCGGATCAAAAATGATTCACATTGGCAAGAACACACGCAGCACAATTGTTTCGAAGGGGATTTCTGCCGGAAGGGGGCAAAACTCCTACCGTGGCCTTGTTGAGGTCAAGAAGGGGGCTTCCCGTTCCCGCAATTTCTCACAATGCGATTCACTCCTGTTGGGTGACAAATGCGGTGCTCATACCTTCCCGTACATCGAAGTGAAGAATACTTCTTCGAAGGTGGAGCATGAAGCATCGACCTCCAAAATCGGGGAGGATCAGATTTTCTATTGTAAGCAGCGGGGGCTTTCCACCGAAGATGCGGTAAACCTGATTGTGAACGGCTTCTGCAAGGAGGTGTTTCGCGAGCTTCCGATGGAGTTCGCGGTTGAGGCGCAGAAGCTGCTTGGTGTTAGCCTGGAAGGCAGTGTCGGGTAGTTGATGAAATGCAAGATAAACAACCATACTTCAGACAAGGAAGAGAAGCGATGTTAGAAATCAAGGACCTGCACGCCAGTGTCAATGGCAATGAAATTCTCAATGGCATCAACCTGAAGGTGCACGCCGGCGAAGTCCATGCAATCATGGGACCGAACGGTTCCGGCAAGAGCACGCTTGCCCAGGTCCTGGCGGGTCGGGAAACGTACGAGGCCACTCAAGGAGAAGTTCTGTACGATGGGAAAGACCTCCTTTCAATGTCTCCTGAAGACCGTGCACGTGAGGGGATCTTTCTCGCATTTCAATATCCCGTTGAAATCCCAGGTGTAAGCAATATCTACTTCTTGAAGGCTGCCCTCAATGCTGTTCGTAGGCACAAGGGGCTCGAAGAGGTGGATGCTGTTGACTTCCTGCAGCTCGTAAAACAACGCACGAAATTGGTTGAGATCGACGAGAGCCTTCTGAATCGCCCCGTGAACGAAGGATTCTCCGGGGGGGAGAAAAAACGAAACGAAATCTTCCACATGGCAGTCCTTGAACCAAAATTGGCTATTCTGGATGAAACAGATTCCGGTCTTGATATTGATGCGTTGAGGATCGTTGCCGACGGCGTGAACAAGCTTCGCAACAAGGACAACGCTGTCATCGTCGTGACGCACTACCAACGATTGCTGAACTACATCGTGCCGGATTTCGTCCATGTGCTTGTCGATGGCAGGATTGTGAAATCAGGCGGGAAAGAACTTGCTTTCGAACTCGAGGAAAAAGGATACGAGTGGGTAAAGGAAGCCGATCGAGCAGCCATTCAAGCCTAGAGGAAAAACGAATCTAATGAAATCAACGAATCAAGCTGTCGATTGCTACCTTTCGCATTTCGAAGCGTTTGAACGAACGCTGAACGGGGAGTCACAGTCCAGCCTCCACCAACTCCGACGTGCCGCGATGGGAAAGCTAAGCGATTCCGGATTCCCGACGACACGGCACGAGGAATGGAAGTACACGAACATCACGCCGATAACGAAGATTGACTTCAAACCCGTATTCACCTCTGATGCTGAAGGCATCCCGGCAGAACAGGTTCGACAGTTCTCGTTTGGAACTCAACACCAGCTTGTCTTCGTCGACGGACAATTCTCCAGCGAGCGTTCTACGATAGGCGCATTGCCGCTGGGAGTCTTCTGTGGATCGCTGGCGGCAGCCGTGAAGGAACCTGGCGATCGCGTTCAGCAGTACCTGGGCAGGCAGGTAACGATGGATGAAACTCCCTTCGTATCTCTCAACACGGCGTTCCTCAATGATGGTGCTTTCATCCACATTCCTGATGGCGTCGTCCTGGAAGAAGCTATCCACTTGCTATTTATTGCTTCAGGCCGCGGACAGGTTCTCATTGCTCCGAGAAATCTGATTGTCTTGGGAAAGAGGAGCCAGGCCTCCGTCGTTGAAAGCTATGTCTCCCTGAAGGACTCACAGTACCTCACGGACGCGGTGACGGAAATTGTACTTGGGGATGAGTCTGTGCTTGAGCATGACAAGCTGCAAAAAGAGAGCAGCGATGCGTTCCATGTCGCGATGATTCATGCTCGTCTCGCTGCTAAAACTACGTTCACCTCGAATTCTATCGCTATCGGGGGATCCATCGTACGGAACAATGTGACGGCGATTTTGGATGCAGAGGGAAGTGAGTGTACTTTGAACGGCCTTTCGCTGGCAACAGCGTCCCAGATTATTGACAACCACACGACGATTGACCACGCGAAGCCGCACTGCTCGAGCCACGAACTGTATAAGTCCATCCTCGATGGCAGATCACGAGGCGTGTTCAATGGCAAAATATTCGTTCGTCCGCAGGCTCAGAAGACTGATGCAAAACAAACGAACAAGACTCTTCTGCTATCAGACGAAGCCACAATTGACACCAAGCCGCAGTTGGAAATATTTGCCGATGATGTAAAGTGCACCCACGGCGCAACGGTTGGACAGCTTGATGCGGATCAGGTATTCTATTTGCGATCGAGGGGAATTGACGAAATGACCGCACGTGACATTCTGACGTTCGCGTTCGCGAGTGATGTGGTCAGCCGGGTTCACGTGGCCCCACTCAGAGTCCAACTCGAAGCATTGATTCACGGCCGGCTCGACCAGGGAAGAAAGCTCGGAGCGTAACGATGCAGACATACCAGGACATACTTACGTCAAAGAAGTCAGGACCCGGTTTCGATCCGGACCTGGTCCGTGGATCGTTCCCGATCCTCAACACAACGGTTCATGGAAAGAAACTGGTCTACCTGGATAACGCGGCAACGACGCAGAAACCCGAATCCGTTATCAAGGCCTTAGATAACTACTATCGTCAGCTAAATTCGAACATTCATCGTGGAGTGCACTCCTTAAGTGAAAAGGCGACAGAGGCGTACGAGGGGGTGCGTGATAAGGCAAGGCAGTTTATCAACGCTGCGTCAAACATGGAGATCATCTTCCTCCGGGGGACAACGGAGGGAATCAACCTTGTAGCTGGAAGCTATGGACGCTCGAATGTCGGACAAGGGGATGAAGTGCTTATCACCGGGTTGGAGCATCATTCCAATATTGTCCCATGGCAGATGCTTTGCAATCAAACGGGAGCTGTCCTCAAAGTTGCGCCTATCGATGACAAAGGGGAGGTCATCCTGAGCGAATTCGAACGATTGATCGGACCGAAAACAAAGATCGTTGCGATTGCGCACGTGTCGAATGCTCTTGGCACTGTGAATCCGGTGAAAAGGATGGTTGCCATTGCGCATGCACACGGGATTCCGGTGCTCCTTGACGGCGCACAGGCGGTCCCGCATTTTCGGATCGATGTCCGTGATCTGGACTGTGACTTCTATGCGTTCTCCGCACACAAGATGTATGGTCCGACGGGCATCGGCATCCTCTACGGCAAGCAGCGCATTCTGGAAGCCATGCCTCCCTACCAGGGGGGTGGGGACATGATTCGTTCCGTGACATTCGAAAAAACGATCTTCAACGACCTTCCGCACAAATTCGAGGCGGGAACTCCGAGCATTGCAGACACAATCGGCATTGGCGCGGCATTTGATTTCCTGAACGGTCTCGATTGGGACGCTGTTTCTCATTACGAACACGAATTGCTTGTATATGCTTCGGAAGTTATTGGAGCGATCCCCGGCCTACGAATAGTTGGGACGGCGCGTGAGAAAGCCGGGGTCCTCTCCTTCGTCATGGACGATGTGCATCCACATGACATAGGCACGATCCTGGATCGAGAGGGGATAGCAGTCAGGACAGGACATCACTGCGCCCAGCCGGTAATGCTGCGTTTCGGCATCCCTGCGACCGTTCGGGCTTCCTTTGCTCTCTACAACACAAAAGAGGAAGTTGACGAACTGGTGCGCGGAATCTATACCGTGAAAGAGGTATTTCACTAATGTCTGAACTCCGGGCCCTATATCAAGAAATCATTCTCGAGCACAACAAGAAACCCCGCAACTTCAGGAAGCTCGAACATGCCACAAGGACGCTGGAGGGATATAACCCGCTGTGCGGCGATCACTATACGCTTTATCTGAAGATCGAGAACGACACGGTGGTCGATATCTCGTTCGAGGGAGCGGGTTGCGCAATCTCAAAAGCTTCCGCTTCCGTGATGACGACGATGCTGAAGGGAAAGTCGAAAGACGAAGCGCAAGGGTTGTTTGAGACATTTCACAAACTGGTGACGGGGGAATTGAAGGATATCAGCTTTGAGACTCTCGGCAAACTCGCTGCGTTCGCTGGTGTAAGTGAATTCCCGGCTCGTGTGAAGTGCGCGAGCCTCGCATGGCATACCATGAGAAACGCTCTGGACGCACAGTCAGAGCCTGTCTCGACTGAGTAGCCGATTCAGCAATTGTCATACCAACGATGAGGAGATAATACGTCATGGCAGAAATCATTGCCGAGGTTCAAGCGAATCCTGCTGAAATCGTGACCATTACGCCACGTGCAGCTGAGGAGATCAGGAAGATCAAAGTCGAAAACACAATCCCTGAATCACATGCGCTCAGACTTGGTGTGAAGGGAGGCGGCTGTTCTGGTATGAGTTACGTCCTTGCATTCGACGAGAATCCAAAGGAGCGCGACTCGGTCTATCAACTCGAGGGCCTCGTGGTCTACGTTGACCCAAAGAGTCAGTTCTACCTCTCGGGAACTACGCTGGATTTCTCCGATGGTCTCAGCGGACGAGGTTTTGTTTTCAATAATCCTAATGCTGCACGCACCTGCGGTTGTGGCCACTCATTTGGTGTTTGAGCAAAGGATTCAGAGAATGGAAGAGAACCAGTCATCGCAGAATGGCAACCAGCAGACGCCGGTCTTTGAGCCGCTCGACGTACAGGTCGGCAGCCGGGTCGTAATTGCGCAAACCAACCTCGAAGCGCGGGCTTGGGATGCGTTGAAGCAATGTTTTGACCCGGAGATTCCGGTTAACATCGTCGATCTCGGGCTCGTGTACGATCTCAAAATCGATGAAGAGATCCCGGAGGAAGCAAACGTTTACGTTACAATGACGTTGACCGCGCCGGGATGCGGAATGGGGCCCATGATCGCGGCGGACGTCCGGCGTCGCGTCCAGAGTGTGCAGGGTGTTAGCAATGTGCGCGTTGATCTGGTATTCACTCCAACCTGGAATCCGGCCATGATGTCGGAAGCTGCCAAACTCATGCTGAATTTTGGCTAAGAGGAATACGTAGTCGCCTCCTGCGGCATTTGCCGATTCAACAAGAAAGTTAAAACCTCGAAACCATCACAGCAACACATCAACATGAAAGGATTCAACCAATGGCGTACGAATGGAAGTTCAGCCCGCGTCCGTACTCGGATGAGGATGCGAAGAAACTGCTTGCCAACGTGGTAAGTGTGGAAACAACAGACTGGCATTACAACACGCATCACAAGGGTTATGTGACAGCACTGAACAATATCGAGAAAGCACTGGAAGGCGCCGATCGCGCGGCCGCGAATGGTAACTACAGTGTTGTCGGAGAGCTGAAGCGAAGATTTACATGGAATCATGCCGGTGCGCTGCTCCACGACATTTATTGGGAGGTTCTCGGAGGAGATGGAGATCCCAGCAAGGGGCCCGAAGTGAAGGCGGCAATCGAGAAGGAGTTCGGTTCGTTCGATGTGTGGAAGACTGATTTCAAGGCTGGAACTGTGTCAGCGAAGCTGAGCGGCTGGGGGTTGCTGGTGTTTGATCGGCTATATTCAGGCCGGCTCTTAAACGTGACAGTAGATGAGCATCAGTACGGGGCGATCTGGGGCGGTGTCCCCCTGATTTCTTGTGACGTGTTTGAACACGCCTATTATCACAAAGATGGCCCGGCGAGGGCAAAGTACATCGACAACTTCCTCGCCAACTTGCATTGGGGAAGGATTAATGACCGGTACAAGAAGTACGTGCTGGGGAAGTAACGCTTGAGGAGTCCGAATGGAAGGGGCCGGGGGTATCTCCGACCCCTTTTCTTTTTTTTGGATTGCTCAGCGCTCAACTATTTGGTACTATGATAGGAGTATTGAAACCAACCTCCGCGAGACTGATGCGATTGAGTCTGCCATCCAAACGTAGTATCTGTATCTCTGTTCTTCTTTTCCTTGTTCCCGGAGCGACGTGCTTCCCACAGACCAGGGTTGAAGAAGAATTCTCCGCCAAGGTCTCGAAAACCCGTCTGCTCGGGCAAGTACAAGAGCTCGTCAGACTCGGTTCGCGCACGGGGGGCACTGCATCAGGCGACATGTCCGCGTCATATGCAGTGCGCAAATTCAAGCAAGCCGGCTTCAAGCCCGTCATTCAGAATGATCCTTTGCGTCTCGCCTTTGACCTGAAACGATGGAGCCTGCGGGTGACGGAGCCTCCTGATCTACGCAGACTGATCAAGCACGAGTGGGTTGGAGCATATTCTCCTTCGGTGCCGGATTCGAAATCTGAGTTGCTGTACGTCCAGGATCCCCAGAAGCTCTCGAAACCTAATGTAACAGGGAAGGCCGTCCTCGTCGACAATCCGGTTTCCACGAAAGTGTATCGGGCTATGGCAGAAAATGGTGCGAGTTGCCTGCTCGTAACTTCTCCTGTGCTCCAACGAGCATACTCCGATTGGGCAATGATCACTGACCTTCCTCCCACCAAGAACAATCCGATTCCACTTTTCAATGTATCAGTGAACAACGCGCGAGAACTCCAGAAAGCTCTCCGGGACAGTCAGACTGTGATGATCCGGTTTTCGACCGAGACGTCAATCGATTCGGCGAGGCCCAAGACGGTGATCGCAACGCTTGAAGGTGAAAGCGAGAAATACTATCTGATTTGCGCCCATGGTGATTCCGATTCAGGGGGACCCGGTGCGGACGACAATGCTTCGGGCGTTTCCGGAGTATTGGAGGCCGCGCGGATTCTCAAGGATTTAGTGGTATCCCGCCGCATCCCCAAGCCGAAATTCTCGGTTCGATTTGTTATTTGGGGCTCGGAGATGCTTTCCACAGAGCAGTACATTCGTTTGAATGCCGATCACCTGAAGGACATCCTCGGTGTGATGAATTTCGACCAGATTGGAACAGGAGCAACGCGAAACTGCCTGTACTTCGAATCGAATGATGTGCGATACAATGAGCCACTGCTGAGGACGCTCGAACGCATTGGAGAAGAATATGCAGGGAGAAGAGGGTACTGGAACGAAGCGACGACAAATCCGTCCCAGGGCGGAACGGATTCGTACGTTTTCCTTCCGAGCAGCCTGCGGCGGTTGAAAGTCCCGGATCTGGAAATCCCTTCGGTCACGATCTTTACGGCTGCCTGGAATGAACTCAAGGCCATGCCTCAGACACCGGGATGGAACTCAAAAGCCTGGCGTGGCCCCCCCGATACTGTCTTTGTGGATTTTTCAGCCTATTATCATTCATCGTTGGACGTGCCGGCGCGAACGACCGAGCGTGAGCCGTTCAATATGATCGGTGCGGTCAAGGCCGTTGGAATTGCACTGCTACGTCTCGCCTGGTAGCGATGCCAGATGAAAACAGGATCGATCACAGACTGCAAGGCCTGCGAATGCAAGAAGATGATCGTCGCCAGAACACTGATGCCAAGGTCCCTGAGTCGAACTCTGAGGTGAACTCGTTCCACTACTGGCAGTATTGTGTTAATTGTGGAACCATGCTTGAGAGCCGAAAGTGCAAGCTGATATGCCCGAAATGTGGATTCTACCATTCCTGCGGCGAGCCCTGATGCTTGTTTGTGGTGGTTGACTCCATCTGGGGTATCCCGGCCGCACCTAATCCAGACATTGCCGCCAGATTCAGCGTACGTCACCGAAGAAAACAAGATGACTCCCGAGAAGGACCGTTTCAAGTTTGTTTTCGGATCACGGACCTATGATCTGGCTTCGCGTACGCACATCATGGGAATTGTGAATGTTACACCGGACTCGTTTTCCGACGGGGGGCTTTTCTTTGAGGCTGAACGAGCCGTGGCCCATGGACATGAACTCGCTGAGGAAGGAGCCGATATCCTGGACATCGGGGGAGAGTCCACTCGTCCTGGCTCGGATCCGGTGTCAGAACAAGAAGAGACAAGGCGTGTTGTGCCCGTTATTGAGCGTTTGTCTCACGAATGTACTATTCCACTCTCGATCGATACCTATAAGGCCAATGTGGCACGTGCGGCGCTGGCCGCAGGAGCCTGCATCGTCAATGACATCAGCGGATTGACCTATGATTCTTCCATGATCAGGGTGGTCCATGAGCATCAGGCAACTGTGGTGTTGATGCATGTTCTTGGATCACCGAAGACGATGCAAGTGCGACCCGCGTATCAGGATGTCGTTCGGGAGGTATATGAGTTCCTTGAGAGCCGTTCGGATGCTGCACATAGCCGCGGTATAGCTCAAATCATAATCGACCCGGGCCTGGGGTTTGGCAAAGATCTCGAGCACAACTTGGACCTGGTGCGACATTTGCAGGAATTCAAACGGCTTGGTTACCCAGTCCTGATTGGTCCATCGAGAAAATCGTTTATCGGAAAAATCCTTGATCTGCCGATCCACCAGCGCCTTGAGGGGACTGCTGCGGCAGTCACTGCTTGCATCATGCACGGGGCAAACATCATCAGGGTCCACGATGTCAGGGAGATGAAGCGGGTTGCTCAGGTTGCTGACGCACTCAAGGAACGGGAGTGTGAGTGATGACTGCAATACTCATTCCAGCGTTCAACGCAGCGCAATCGCTTGGCAGCTTGCTGGAGAGAATTCCGCAGAATATCGGAGATGGATGTATCGTTGTTGTCGACGATGGCTCTTTGGATGATACCTCCAGGATTGCAGCTGACGCAGGTGCGGTTGTCATTCGCCACGAGCACAATCGTGGAAAAGGTGCTGCCCTCAGGTCGGGATTCAAGTACGTGCTTGCATCGACCCGGTCTGATTCAGTTCTTACGATGGACGCGGATCTGCAGCACGATCCGGCTGAGATCTCGAAGTTCCTTGCCGCCTGGGAATCAGGAGGAACAGATCTTATCCTGGGCTGCCGTCGGTTTGGAAGTGGGATGCCGATTCATCGGATTCTCTCGAACGTAATAACCTCGTCGCTGGTATCAGCACGCACCGGCGTCAGGATTCGTGACAGCCAGACCGGTTTTCGTTTGATTGCCCGGGAAGTTCTGTCATCCATCGAAGTGGAAGCCGATGGGTATGAGGCGGAAACGGAGTTCCTCATCAAGGCAGCTCGAAAGGGCTTTCGTATTTCATCTGTCCCCATTGCGACGATCTATGGTACCGCGCCCAGTCATATGACGCATTGGAAAACGACCAAGCGATTTCTGCAAGTCTTACTCAGGGAGTATACATGAGCCGTTTCAAAGATGAACGCAGTGAAATGATCGGCATACTGAAAGATCGCGGGATCGGCGATGAGCGCCTTCTGCAAGCAATGGCAAAAGTCGAGCGGCATTTGTTCGTTTCAGAGCCCTTCATCAACCGTTCATATGATGACACTGCACTTCCCATAGCAAAGCAACAAACGATCTCGCAGCCCTATACCGTTGCGTTCATGACTCAGGAATTGTCCTTGAAAACGGGGGCGAAAGTGCTCGAGGTTGGAACAGGCTCTGGCTACCAGGCAGCGATTCTCGCAGAGCTGGGTTGCAGGGTCTTCACCATAGAAAGACATGTCGATCTGCTGTTGCAGGCCCGAAAGATGTTTGAGAAGTTGGGATATCGGATAGGTTCGAAAGCAGGAGACGGCACCCTCGGGTGGTCGGATTTCGCCCCTTATGACGGAATTGTTGTGACTGCTGCTGCTCCAGATGTTCCGGAACCCCTCATGCAGCAACTTGCAGATGGCGGACGGCTTGTCATCCCTGTCGGGAACCTCGACATGCAAGATCTTCATGTTATCACGAAGATAGGAGACGCATTCGAAAAGAAGGTGATCAAAGGATTCAAGTTCGTGCCGCTGATTGGAAAGAAAGGCTGGAACGGTCAATAAAGACACTGAGGAGGCAGCACGAGCCATCAAAAAGCAACCGGCATTTCATTGAAGACCCGACGCATCCTGGCCATCGTCGGCCCTACCGCATCCGGAAAGACTCCGTTGTCCCTGCTGGTGGCAGAGATCCTCAATGGAGAGATCGTCTCAGCCGATTCACGTCAAATCTTCAAATATCTGGACATCGGGACTGCTAAGCCTACACGGGCTGAGAGAAAACGAGTCCCGCATCATTTCGTTGATTTCCTCGATCCGAAGCAAGAGTACAGCGCAGGACTTTTTGGCGATGCTGTGAAGAAGGTGGTAAAGGATGTCTTTGACCGAGGGATGGTTCCGATTCTCGTTGGAGGATCTGGTCTTTACATAAAGTCGGCCATCGACGGCTTGTTCGGTGGTCCGGGAAGGGATCCGGAAATAAGGGCCCGGCTTGAGGATCAGCTTCGAACCGGAGGTCTCGAGCCACTGCTTGATACTCTTGGGAAATTTGATCCCATTGTTCTTCAGAGAATGAAAGAGATTACTCCTCGGAGGGTAATCCGTGCGCTGGAGGTATTTTTCATAGCGGGCAAACCCCTCTCAGAATACCACTCTGAACAAGAGAAGATCCCGGACTATCAAGCGATACAATTCGGGTTGGAATGGGAACGAAAGGAATTGTACTCTCGGATCAATCACCGCGTAGATCGTATGATCTCGGATGGATTGATGGATGAGGTGCAGAAACTTGCGGGAATGGGTTACGACAGACACCTGAATGCGCTCAACACGGTTGGATACAAGGAAGTGTTCGACTATCTCGAGGGAACCGTGAACGCCGAAACAATGATTGACCTCATCAAGCGCAACACCCGACGATTCGCGAAACGCCAGATAACGTGGTTCAAGGCAGACAAGAGGATTCGACATATCCCGATGACGGAAACTCTTAATTTGGAAGCGGCCGCCCGGAGAATTACTGACGAGTACAGGAAGGAGATGGCGAGGTAGGAAGGCGACATCGACGTTGCTTTTCGGCGTGTTATTGATTATATTTCAGTTGTTCGTTGTGATCGGGGCGTGGCGCAGCCTGGCTAGCGCGCTTGGTTCGGGACCAAGAGGTCGCGAGTTCGAATCTCGCCGCCCCGACGATTCTTACAACACTCGTTTTCCCCACCTTACCCTTTTCCGTTTCACGCACCCCCACATGTCTGTTGCCGTGTTCATTGAATCTCTGGCCAATTTTGGCTACCTTAGTTAATAACTGGGAATTATCTGCCATGTCTTCTGCCATTATCGCAATTGTGGGCCGTCCCAACGTGGGGAAGTCCACGTTGTTCAATCGAATCCTGGGTGCCAGAGAGGCGATAGTCCACGACATGCCGGGCGTAACCCGTGACCGCAAGTATGCCGAAGCTGAGTGGGCTGGGGTTCACTTCACAATCATTGACACAGGTGGATTTGTTCCAGAATCCGACGACGTCTTCGAACGGGCGATTCGGGAACAGGCACAAATCGCCATTGAGGAGGCGGATGTTGTGGTCTTTGTGGTTGACGCTGTCATTGGCGTCACTCCTCTCGACAAAGAAATAGCGAACATTCTGAGGAAATCACGGAAGCCCATCTGCCTCGCGGTAAACAAGATCGATTCCGCGAAACGAGAGAACGACGTGAACGAGTTCTTCTCGCTTGGCCTGGGAGAGCCGCTTTCCATTTCTGCCCTGGGCGGACGTCAGATAGGCGATTTCCTCGACGTTGTGACTTCAGCGTTCACACCCGAGGAGTCTGAGGAGGTTGACCAAACCAGGCTCCGCCTGGCTGTTTTGGGGAAGCCCAATGTCGGGAAGTCCTCCCTGGTCAATGCTCTTCTCGGGAAGACACGACAGGTTGTGACAGAGATTCCGGGAACCACAAGAGACCCCATCGATTCACTTCTGAAGCACGACGGGGAAGAGTTCATACTCATTGACACGGCAGGATTGAGGAAGAGGAAAAGGCTGATAGAGAGCGTTGAGTTTTACAGCGCCATGCGTACGCTTCGCAGCATCGAACGGTGCGACGTCGCGCTGATTCTGTTCGACGCCAAGCGCGGATTTGACGTGCAGGATCTTCACATTGTGGAGTCGGCCCTGGAGCGTCGCCGTCCGATTCTGATTGCCGTGAACAAGTGGGACCTTGTGGAAAAGGAAACAAATACGGCGAAAGGGTATGAGAGCTTCATCAAGGAAAAGCTCGGGCTCTATGACCACATCCCAGTCATGTTTGTTTCCGCTTTGACGAAGCAGCGAATCTACAAGCTCCTGGAAAAAGCAAAGTTCATTCGCGAGGAGAATTGCAAGCGCATCGACACAAGCACACTGAATGATGTTCTCCTGCCCGAGATCGAAAGAAATCCTCCTAAATCCTCCAGCCCGAAGGAAATCAAGATCAAGTACATCACGCAGATCAAAACCGAACCCCCAATGTTCGCGTTCTTCTGCAATGAGCCAACGCTGATCCAGGAATCGTACAAACGCTACCTGCTCAACAAGCTCAGAGAACATTTTGGTTTCGAAGGTGTCCCGATCACCCTGACATTCAAGAAAAAATAAACCGTTCTTTCGTGACACAAACAATGAAGAATCTGACCATCCTGCACCATCCGCTCGTTCAGCGCGACCTCACGCTTCTGAGAGACAAGCGAACTCCAAGCAATCAGTTTCGCTCGGTACTGCGTCGTGCATCCACGCTGATGGCAATCGAAGTAACCAGGGATCTTCCATTGAAGTCTGCCGTTGTGGAAACTCCCCTGGCAAAGACAACAGGCTATGTGCTCTCGCGCCCGGTAGTTCTCGTCCCGATTCTGCGGGCAGGATTGGGTCTCGTTGGCGGATTCGTGGAAGTTCTTCCGGATGCGCGGGTCGGGCATATTGGGCTCTATCGAGATGAACAGTCTCTGAAGCCTGTTGATTACTATTTCAAAGTTCCGAAGAATCTCAGGGAGGCCATGGTTTTTCTCTTGGATCCCATGCTTGCTACCGGGGGGAGCCTTGCGGCAGCCATCACCTACCTGAAGAAACGCGGCGCTAAGACGTTGGTCTGTGTGACCCTTGTCGCTGCGCCGGAGGGGGTCAGGCGTGTCCACAAAGAACACCCGGAGGTTCCAATCTTCACATGCTCGTTAGATAAGAGGTTGAACTCGAAGGGTTACATCCTGCCAGGCTTGGGCGACGCCGGGGATCGCATATTTGGAACAGAGTAAGAGGTAGGCGTGAGACAACTCGGCTTGTGCTGCCTGGCATGGTTTGGACTGATTGCGTCTGCCCCGGCGCAAACCGTTTTACCGGATGCCCGTTTGCACGCGCTCGTCCTGGAAGGAATTGATCTCGACTGGCAGGGAAAACATCGTCAGGCTGATTCGCTCTTTCAAGAAACAACCAGGGAATTTCCTGATCACCCCGCCGGTTATGTCTACAGAGCCGGAGTGATGCAGTCCAAGGCCATGGACCTGGAGTTGCACGTTGATGAAGCAAGATTTGATTCCTTGATAAGATTGGGGAAGGAGAAGGCAAAGGGGTTGATGGAAAGAGCTGGAGAGGCAAAGTGGGGGCACTTCTTTGTCGGAACGGCAGAGGGATACGATTCCTACGCCCACGTGTATCGCGGCGACTGGCTGAGTGGAACGTTGAAAGGCATCGCATCGGTGTCATCGTTCAAAGACGCAATCAGGCTGGACTCGTCGATGTTCGACGCGTATGGCGGCGTTGGAGCATTCGACTACTGGCGCAGTCGAAAAACTGAGTATTTCAATTGGATTCCGTTCATCGGAGATGCCAGGCCGGAAGCGTTTTCGTTTCTCAAGAAGACAATCGATCGGGGTCTCTACAATCGTTACACGGCTCTGAGCATGCTTGCGGCGATCTATACTGACGCAGGATTATATGACAAAGCCATTGAGTGTTCTCGCTCCGGGCTCGAGCGGTATCCTGCGAACCAGGTATTCTTGTGGGCTTTGGCGACTGCGTGGCATAAACTGGGGAATTCCCGGGAAGCTGCAGACGCCTACGAACGGTTGATCCGGGCTTTCGCAGATGAGAAGGAAAACAATCGTTACAACGAGATCGTCTGCAGGCTGAACCTTTCGAGATTCAAGTTGGAGCTCGGGGACACTCTTCAAGTCCGAGAGAATCTCGTTGCCATTCTGAAGTTCCATAAAGGCGATTTTCCAGTGGAGTTGCAGAGCCGCGCTCAGGATAAGCTCGAACAAGCGAAGGAACTCATGCGCAGAGTACTTGACCGGCACTCCTCCAATGAGTAACAGCGCCAGTTTTTGACATTGATGCCGCGATGGATATATTCAGGAAGAGGGACGCGGACAGGCACTTGAATGATTGATGCACAGTTCAAAAATAAGCTTGACGATCTTCTGAGCCTCTGCCGCAAGAACCTTCGGGCGGTGGATGAAGATCTCATCACACGGGCTTTCACGCTGAGCCTGAATGCACACAAAAATGACCTCCGTGCCTCGGGCGAGCCGTATTTCTACCACCCATATGAGGTGGCGATGATCGTGGCAAAGGAAATCCCCCTGGATGATGTCTCCGTTGCCAGTGCCCTGCTTCACGATGTTGTCGAAGATACCACGTTCGACCTGAAGGATATCCGGGCAGAGTTCGGAGGTACGGTAGCCGACATCGTTGACGGTGCCACGAAAATCACGGACATTTTCCGGAGTCACGAGGTAACGCAGGCAGAAAGCTACCGGAAGCTTCTGCTATCGATGGTCAACGATATCCGGGTCATGCTCATTAAGTTCGCGGACCGTCTCCACAACATGCGGACGCTGGAGTACCTTCCCCCCGAAAAGCAGCAGCGACTGGCACGCGAAACCCTCGACATTTATGCCCCATTTGCTCATCGCTTCGGTCTCGCAAAAGTCAAATGGGAGCTCGAAGACCTTTCGTTCAAGTTCCTCCATCGGCCCGAATACGATCAAATCGCACGACAACTGAAATCACGTCGGCGTGAGCGGGAGCATTACATCAAGAAGTTCGTCGGCCCGATTGAAAAGAGATTGGACGAAGAAGGAGTATCGTTCGAGCTCGAAGGACGTCCGAAACACCTGTTTAGTATCTACAACAAGATGCTCCGCCGGAGCAAACCTCTTGACGAGATCTATGACCTTTTTGCCGTCCGGTTCATACTCGATACAAAGGACAATAACGATTGCTTCCTCGTATACGGTGTCATCTCTGAGATGAACAAGCCGATCCCGGAGCGATTCAAGGACTATATTTCGATCCCAAAGAAGAACGGATATCAGTCCATCCACACCACCGTCGTCGGCCCGGGGGGCAAGTTGGTTGAAGTTCAGATCCGTACGCGCGCCATGCACGAGGTCGCTGAGAAAGGGGTCGCAGCGCATTGGATGTACAAGGAGAGCAAGGGCTCCATCGACAAGGAGCTGGAGCAATGGGTGAATTGGGTACGAGAAATATTCGAGCAAAAGAATGAGGATACACCGAAAGAACTCCTCGAGAGCTTCAAGCTGAATCTGTATCAAGACGAGATCTATGTCTTCACGCCGAAAGGTGATCTTAGGATCCTTCCACGAAATGCTACTCCAGTCGATTTTGCTTTCGAAATCCATTCCAACGTGGGTTTCCATTGCATCGGCGCGAAAGTCAATGGACGCATCGTTCCGCTGAACACGTTGCTGAGAAGTGGCGATCAGTTGGAAATCATTACATCGAAAAACCAGAATCCGAATCCCGATTGGGACAAGTTTGTCGTCACCCACAAGGCGAGGGCTCATATCAGACGCTGGATTCACGAAGAAGAGCGGAAAAGAGCTGACGTGGGAAAAGACGTATGGGAGAAGAAACTCAAGAGACATAAGCTGCACTTCAGCGAAGATGATCTCTTGAAGATTATTCATAACGCAAAGGTGGAAAATATCCAGAAGTTCTACATTGAAATAGCGGAGGACCGGCTTGATCCCGACATTTTCATCGAAGACATCATCGTCCGACCCAAGACTGTAACCGAGGATGGCGCCAAGGCGGAGGATGAAACGGGGTCTTTGTTCAAGAAGTTTATCACGTCCGCGCGGGAACTGACGAGTGGGATCTCCCTTCTCGGGACAACCGATAATTTCCTGCATCAATACGCCAAGTGCTGCAATCCAATCCCAGGGGACGAAATCGTTGGCTTTGTAACGATTGGTGAGGGGATCAAGGTTCATCGAAAAGACTGCAAGAACGTGATCTCGAAGAGGATGGCTGAAAGTGAGCGTATTGTCGATGTCAGCTGGCCGATGTCCAACGCGGCTGATTTCATTGCAGCGATACGCGTGTACGGGAAAGACAGGTCCGGTTTGTTAAGCGACGTCACCCACGCGATTTCGTCTTACCAGAACACAAATATCCGTAGCGTGAACATCGATTCGAGAGCTTCATTGTTCGAAGGGCAGATTATTTTATTCGTGAAGAATACCGAACACCTCTCACGTGTGGTCGATAAGATCAGGCGCGTTCCAGGAATTCTCGAAGTCGAACGGTTCTTCGGATAATGCGGAATCTTTAGCTATGGACCAGACACCCGAACAACAGAAACGGATCATGGGGCTTGATTTTGGAACCACGCGCATCGGGATATCCCTAAGCGACCCGCTCCAGATCATCGCCAAGCCGTTTACCACAATCGGGAACGGACGGGGCACGGTTGGTCAGATTCTTGAAATCATTAGAGACGAGAATGTCGGGTTGCTTGTCGTCGGGATGCCCTTGAACCTCAAAGGCGAAAAAGGAAAGAAGGCCCAGGAAGTCGATGCATTCATCGAAAAGATCAGAAATGCGACGCACGTGGAAGTGGTACACTGGGATGAGAGATTTACGACACTGATCGCCCATCAGACTCTCCTGAGCATGGGCACGAAGCGAGAAGAGAGGCGCACGAAAAAGGGAAGAGTGGACTCAATGGCTGCCGCGATCCTGCTTCAGGGTTTTCTTGACAGCCGGAAACGATCATTGAGCTGTTAGAAATGAAATCTAGTGAAGCTTTTCGTACCTGGGGCCGGATGCTCCTCAACTGGTTCCACACCCATAAGGTGTGGAGCTTCCTGATTGCCGTAGGTTTGTGGCTCACGGTGGAGTTTGTTGCTCTTCCATTCGGGGGCGTTCGTCAATTGAAGAGCTCGAACCCCACCGAGACTGCCTTCATGCGCGAACACCGGGAAGCAGCAGAGCGGGAAGGGAAACCTTTCCGAAAGATGCAACGGTGGATTCCCCTCAGCAAGATTCCGAAAGACGTCATCAATGCGGTCATCGTTGCGGAGGACGGCACGTTCTGGGCGCACGGTGGATTTGACTGGTTCGAATTTCGGGAATCGATCGAGCGCAACGTGAAGGAGGGTCGGGCGGCTCGTGGTGCGAGCACGATCACACAGCAACTCGTGAAGAATCTCTTTCTTTCTCCATCAAAGAACCCGCTCAGGAAGCTCAGAGAGTGGGTCTTGACTTGGTACATGGAACAGACACTGAGTAAACACCGGATCCTCGAATTGTACCTGAACGTCATCGAGTGGGGAAGAGGGATTTACGGGATAGAAGCATCAGCACAGGAATATTTTGGGAAATCTGCCTCGATGCTTTCTCGTGATGAAGCGGCTCGTCTCGCTGCGGTCATCCCGAATCCGCGACGGTTTCGTGTTGACAAAGAAACCCGGTATCTGGAACGGCGGTCGCAGCTCATCTTAGGCAGGATGGCTGCCCGAGGTCTCTGACAGTACTGCGGAGTAGATGATGAACAACAAAGAGCTGCTCTTGCTCCTGGAAGAGGGTGAGGGGTTCCAACTTGAGTTTAAGAGGAAAGTGACGACGCCCGAGAAGATCGCAAGAGCCCTCATTGGTTTCGCGAATACGAAGGGGGGGACGATTCTTTTTGGCGTAGATGATGACAGGACAATCGTTGGCGTCGAGAGCGAGAAGTCGGAAGTGGAAATGATCCTGACAGCCGGGCTGGTCTATTGCGATCCGCCCATCGAGCCCACGATCGAGATTATTTCGCATCGCGGGAAAGACCTTCTGCAGGTAACTGTTGATGAGAGCACGCAGAAGCCGCATAGCTTGATCCTTGACAATGACGGATCAAATCACCCGGATACGAAGGTTCTGATTCGAGTGAAAGACAAGACGGTGGTTGCGAGCAAGGAGGTAGTCAAGATACTTCGCTCTGAGAGTCCGGAAGCTCCACCTTTAAGAATCAGGATCGGAGATACCGAACGGAGCGTGCTTGACTATCTTGACACGAATGAAAAAATTACGGTAAAGGAATTCGGACAACTGGTGAATATTTCGAATCGGCGTGCTTCACGGGTTCTGATTCAACTCGTACGCGCGGGAGTGCTGCGGATCCACACCCACGAAAAGGAAGACTTCTACACTCTTGCCTGCTAGGTTTGTGCTTTGCTCGACTTCCAGATTCTATTGAGCTCGAAGATAGCGATCCCATATGCGACAGCCACATTCAGTGATTGCTTGATGCCGAATTGCGGAATTTCCAAAGCCAGATCGCATTCGGCAAGTGCTTCTTTGGAGACTCCTGTAATTTCATTGCCGATGACCAGGCAGAGGGGAAAATCCGCTGGCTGGATGCTGTAGTATGGGACGACGCGATCTGTGATTTCAAGGCAACACGCCTTGAGCCCACTCTTCCGCAGGGAACGGATGGCTTCTCTGGGCTCTTTCACATATTCCCAGGGGACGCTTTGCGTAGCCCCCAAGGCCGTCTTATCGATCTCTTTTCGGGGTGGAATGGGCGTGAACCCTGTCAGGATGAGCCTCTCGACCAGAACCCCATCTGAGGTGCGAAAGATGGAACCCACGTTATAGAGGCTGCGTACGCTGTCCACGACAACGGAAACCGGAAGACGATCGACGGATCCCAAAGATTCGAGGCTTTGCCTTTTTAGGGCGATCTCTTCGTGAGTGAGTTTTCTCATCACGACAAGATAGTTGAAATTCACCGGAATTCGTAGGAAAACCTGACCCAGAGGGAACAAGCACAGCACCTGAAAATGAGATCCATGGGTTGATAAGCAACGATATTTTACGTAACTTTCATATCCAATTTAACCAAACTTGCGAAAGATCGTCATAGCAATAGATGGCCCGGCAGCATCGGGAAAAAGCACGACCGCTCGGCTTGTGGCCGATCGGTTGGGGTATTTGCATATTGACACTGGCGCAATGTACAGGGCTGTGACGCTTCGAGTGCTTGAAGAGAAAATTCCGTTGATGGACAATGCCCGCATCGGAGCGCTCGCTGAAAATACAAGGATCAGACTCGAGCGGTCGGGTGGTGAAAACAGGGTCTACGTCGACGACCGGGATGTAACGAGGGAGATCCGATCAACGCAAGTGACGCAAAGCGTGAGTGCTGTCAGCAGCTATCAAGAAGTACGTGACGTCCTCGTCCGTGAACAGCGAAAAATGGCCGAAGCCGGCGGTGTAGTGCTCGAAGGAAGAGATATTGCGACCGTCGTTTTGCCCGAAGCTGATCTTAAGATCTTTATGGTGGCGCGCATCGACGAGAGAGTCAGGCGGCGCAAGAGCGAACTCGAGGCTGAAGGCGTCACTGTGGATAGCGGAAAGCTCCAGCAAGAAATACTGGAGCGCGACCGATTAGATTCGACAAGGGAGGCCAGTCCTCTGAGGAAAGCTCCCGGTTCGCTCGAGGTCGACACGTCTTCGATGTGTATTGAACAGCAGGTTCAGATCGTAGTCGATGAAGCCATGGAAATTGTGGGAGTTTGAGGCGATTGAACGTAACCATTGATAGATTCTCCGGTTTTTGCTGGGGAGTTGTACGAACGATTGACATCGCTGAACAGGAAATGGCCGAAGGGGAGGAGCTTTACTCCCTCGGTGACATCATTCACAACCCGGTAGAGGTTCAGCGCCTGGGTGACAAAGGTCTGAAGACGGTCACGACAGCAGGCCTTGAGAAGCTGAAGGGAAAGAAAGTCCTCATTCGTGCTCACGGAGAGCCCCCTTCGACGTACAAGCGTGCTGAAGAACTTGGAATTACCATCATTGATGCAACCTGCCCCGTTGTGACGAAAGTGCAGGAGAGGATTCGACGCTTCTACACAGACGGGTATCAGGTCGTGATCTTCGGCAAGAAGGATCATGCCGAAGTCATCGGGCTGGTGGGGCAGACGAATGGTGAAGCGATTGTCGTAAAGTCGACCCACGAGATCGAGAAGATCGCGTTTGATCGTAAGACAGTTCTCTTTTCGCAAACAACGATGGACAAGGCGACGTTCTATCGTTTGAAGGACGAGCTGCAAGAGCGTGTCAAGGAACTCGTTGTCGGATCGATTGAAGATGAAGCTATCGAATTCCATGCAAAAGATACGATCTGCGGCCAGGTATCCGGCCGTGACAAGAAGATCAGGGAGTTCGCCGCTTCGAACGACATCGTGATCTTCGTCGCTGGTCGAACAAGTTCCAACGGTAAGGTGCTGCATGATATTGCAACGGAAGCAAATCCGAGAACGTTCTTCATTGAGGCTGTTTCCGAGCTTACGGCATCCTGGTTCCATGGAGTGACGAATGTGGGCATTACCGGAGCGACATCAACACCGCAATGGTTGATGGAACGAGTGAAGCAGGAAATTGAGTCCAAATTTGGGTTACAAGTAGAAAACGTTGAACAAGCACAATACGGTCATCCTTAACTCATAGATCACCTTAACTAAACATATATAGCCTTTTCGCTCAATGAGGATGTGTTGATGACTGGCATCTGAGATGGGACGAAGGGCTTCTTGCCTGCAGGTTGGGCAAGATTTCTTTGGAGGTTTAATGCTTGAAGCGTTAGAGGGCAACAAGAGTATCGAAGAGCGCGAATATTCAGACGCTGAATTTCAGGAACTCTCGAAGCTGTACGAAACGACGATGACTTCGATCAGCGAAGGTCAAATCGTTAGAGGTCGGGTCGTTCACATTGGAGATCAATACGTGGCCGTAGACATCGGATTTAAATCCGAAGGCGCCGTCGCGGTTTCAGAATTCCCGAATATCAAGGAACTGAAGATCGGCGAAGAGGTTGAAGTCTTCCTTGAGAGTGTTGAAAACAAGGATGGACAATTGATCCTCTCACGAAAACGTGCAGACTTCATGCGAGTCTGGGAACGTGTCGTGAAATCATTCGACACCGGTGAGGTGCTTAAGGGGCGCTGCATGCGCAGGACAAAAGGCGGCATCGTCGTGGATTTGCTGGGGATCGATGCGTTTCTACCTGGGTCTCAGATTGACGTGCGACCTGTGAGGGATTTTGACGCGTTCATCGGCAAAGAGATGGACTTCCGCGTCGTGAAAGTCAATCATCCATCGGAAAATGTCGTTGTGAGTCACAAAGTACTCGTTGAGGAGGAACTCGCCGGTCAACGAAAAACCATCCTCGAGAGCCTTGAAAAGGGTCAGATCCTCGAAGGACATGCCAAGGCGATTACGGACTTCGGTGTGTTTGTCGATCTCGGAGGCGTCGATGGCCTGGTGCATATTACCGACCTCTCATGGGGCCGCATTAGCCATCCGTCTGAAGTTGTGAAGCTTGATCAGACTGTAAACGTTGTTGTCCTTGACTTTGACCAGGAAAAGAAGAGAATCTCCCTTGGCATGAAGCAGTTGCTGCCACATCCTTGGGTGAACATCGAAGTGAAGTACCCGGTCGGCACGAAGGTGCCCGGGAAGGTTGTATCCTTGACGGACTATGGCGCATTCGTCGAGATCGAAAAGGGGATAGAGGGACTCATCCATATTTCCGAAATGAGCTGGACGCAGCATATCAAGCACCCTTCGCAGATGGTGTCGATGGGACAAATTGTGAACGCACAGATCCTGTCGCTCGACAAAGATGGGAAAAAGATCTCCCTCGGCATGAAGCAGTTGGAACCAGATCCTTGGCTTACACTCCTGCAGAAGTATCCTGTCGGCTCGAAGCATACGGGCGTTGTTCGCAACCTCACGAACTTTGGCGTGTTCGTTGAATTGGAGGAGGGCGTCGACGGTTTGGTGCATATCTCCGATCTGTCCTGGACAAAGAAGATCCGCCATCCGGGCGAAGTCGTTAAGAAGGGTGACAGGATCGAAGTTGTGATCCTGGGGATTGATGTAGATCAGCGTCGGATTTCGCTCGGACACAAACAGATCCAGGACAATCCGTGGGAGGCATTTGAGACGACATACAAGGTCGGAACCCCGGTGGAGGGGAAGATCGTTCGAATCATCGAGAAGGGCGTCATCGTGGAGCTCCCGCTCGGTGTCGACGGCTTCGTTCCGCTTTCCCAGCTTTCTCAGACACCCGTAAAGAACATCAGCGAATCATTCCACGTGGATGATACTCTCCCGTTGGAGGTAATCGAATTCGACAAGGACAACAAGAAGATCGTCCTGTCTGTCATCGAATACTTGCGCGGCAAGGAGCAGATGATCGTAGATGATTATGTCTCCGCACATAAGCTGTCTCCTATGACGTTGAAGGACATCATGACGTCTTCGGGATTGTCGGCTGAACACGGAGTGACCGAGTCATCGAACGTTTAATGAGGATCACGCGTCATGGAAAGAGTTGCCCGCGCTCGTCGGGCAACTCTTTTTCATATCTATGAGAAAAATGGCTGTCCATACACTCGGCTGCAAACTGAATTTTGCCGAATCCTCGACCATAGCCCGTCAATTCCGCGACCAGGGATACCAAGTCGTTGGGATTGATGAACCAGCGGACGTCTGCGTCATAAACACCTGCAGTGTGACTGAACGTGCAGACCGTGAATGCCGGCAAATCGTTCGGCGCGCTCTTCGGCATTCCCCGGGGGCCTACATCATCGTTGCAGGCTGCTATGCTCAATTACGGCCAGAGCAGATAGCTGCCATCCCGGGCGTCGACCTAGTACTGGGTACAAACGAGAAATACGACATTTTTCAGCACACGAGTGATTTCATCAAATCAGAGTGTGCCAAGACGTTTGTATCACCAATTGAGAACGCTGATGCATTCTTGCCGGCCTCTTCCATAGGTTCCACGGATAGAACTCGAGCCTTTTTGAAGGTTCAGGACGGGTGCGACTATTCCTGTGCTTTCTGCACGATTCCGTTGGCCCGAGGTGCGAGCAGGAGCACTCCTATCTCATCCCTCGTCTCCCAGGCTCGGTCGGCCGTCAGTGAGGGATACCAAGAGATAGTGCTTACCGGAGTGAATGTTGGCGACTACGGGACGAAGATGGGATCAAGTCTCTGCGAGCTTCTAAGGGATCTTGTGAAGTTAGATGGGCTCGCCAGGATCAGAATTAGCTCGATTGAACCTAATCTTCTTACTGATGAATTAGTTTCACTTTGGGCCTCTAACCCTAAGATATGTAAGCACTTTCACATACCGCTCCAAAGTGGAAACGATAGCATCTTGCGAGGTATGCGAAGGCGGTACTTGACGGATATGTATGCCGATCGCATAACAGGAATAAGATCCCTTTTGCCTGAAGCGGGAATCGGGGCAGACGTCATAGCGGGCTTCCCGGGGGAGACGGACGAGCTGTTCAACGAGACCTATCGCTTTCTGGTCGATTTGCCGCTTTCCTACCTTCATGTTTTTACCTATTCTGAAAGGCCTAACACCGGAGCGCTTTCGATTCCAGGTACAGTCGAGCCTCGGATACGCTTCCGGCGCAGCGAACAGCTGCGGAATCTGAGCGTAAAGAAACGCCGGGCCTTCCACACCGCTCTCGTGGGTTCCACGAAGGCCGTTCTGTTCGAAGACAAGTCTGAAACTGGTCACTGGGTTGGGTTGACAGAGGAATATGTGCGGGTCAAGACCTTATCCGATCTGAGTCTATCCAATCGCATCGTTTCGGTGACCATCACAGGTACTGAGGAGGAATACTGTATCGGCCAACTAATTGATACCTCTAACCACGGGACCATCTCAAATACTCCAACTTTTTCCGAGGTATCACTATGCGCCTGAGACTCCTATACCGAACTACTGTCGGCATCCTGCTCGTCACGACTATTTCTCTGGCTCAACTTACTCTGAAGCCATCTATTCAAGCGCTGGGGAGATCCAGCCCGGCTGTGCCCAGTGCCCCTTCTCTCCTTGAAAGGCAGGCTCGAACCGAGAAGAAATCGGTTTTGGTCGCAATTGGATACTCCTTGATCCTACCGGGCTTAGGCGATCTCTATGCAGATAATTTCCGAACTGGTCGTTACTTCATGGGTGGGGACGTTGCTCTATGGATCACCTATGGTGGCTTTCGATCATACGGTCGTTGGCTGAAACAGGACGCACAGACATTCGCTTCGCAACATTCGGATGCCAATTTCGACGGGAAGGGAGACCAGTTTTCTGTCGATCTGGGAAACTTCAGCAATGTCTACGACTACAATGAGGCAAAGCTGAGGAATCGCCAGTTCGATCTCCTGTATGACCCCAACTCAAATTTCGCGTGGCAGTGGAAATCAGATGGAGATAGAGCGCGCTACAAGGACTTGCGCATCAGGGGTGATGGAGTCCTTCGCAACTCGCAATTCATCATAGGTGCGATGGTCCTGAATAGGATCATTTCCGCCATTTCCGCAGCTAGATCCGTTTCTGACTACAACAGAAGCGTACCGACGCTGGGCTCCTGGCAACTGAGAGCTGGTGTCGCGGGCGGCGCACTTACCGCACAGAATCTGGAGCTGACGCTGACGAGAGAGTTCTAGCCTCCCTTCAGCCGTTGGCCTGATCCCGCTGGATAAGCGGGATTTTGTTTTTTCGGCTCATGCAAAACATTAGGCTACTTCTCGAGTACGACGGAACAAACTATGTGGGTTGGCAAGTCCAGCCTACCGGGCCTTCCGTCCAGGCGGAGCTTGAAAAGGCTCTTAGCCAATTGCTGCAGCAGCCCGCCGCAACAGTAGCGGCCGGGCGAACAGATGCCGGAGTACACGCGAGAGGGCAGGTAGTCTCGTTCAATATCACGAAATCAGTACAGCTGCCTCAACTGCTGAAGAGTTTGAATGGACTCTTGCCTGAGGATATTGTTGCTTTATCGATCGAGAGTGTTCCCAGCAATTTTCAGGCACGATATAGCGCATTATGTAGGGTTTATCGATACTATCTCTCTTTTCGGCCGACTGCGATCCAACGGAATTACAGCTGGTATGTGGGCGGTTATGACATCGATCGAAAACTACTCGATGCTTGTGCCCGCTCAGTCATCGGAGAGTTGGATTTCTCGTCGTTCTGCAAGAGGAACACGAATGTCGATCATTTCAGATGCACCGTTGGGATGTCGCTGTGGACTCCGAATGACTCTGGTATGGTTTATGAAATCCGCGCTAATCGCTTTCTTTACGGAATGGTACGGGCTCTTGTTGGGACTATGGTTGAGGTCGCAAGAGGCCACCGAAAGTACCAGGAATTTGCCGAGATCCTGAATGCCAGGGATAGAGAGCGAGCTGGAATGGCGGCACCAGCCAAAGGACTTTTCCTGGAGGAGGTCATTTATCCGGAAGAGCTAGCTTCAATTAACCAGCAGCACAGGCAAATGGCACGTCGACGACAATGATTCGCGAAGCAATACGGAAACTGGCGTCCAAGGAGGATCTTTCCCGCGACGAAGCATTTCAGACAATGAACGAAATCATGTCTGGAGCCGCGTCCGAAGCTCAGATTTCCGCCTTCTTGATGGGCATGCGTCTGAAGGGAGAAACCATACCCGAGATCGCCGGATGTGCCCAGTCGATGAGAGAAAAATCGACTCCCATCGTGAGCCAGCGTGCAGAGATCATTGACACATGTGGAACAGGGGGGGATGGTTCCGGAACCTTCAACATCTCCACCAGTGCAGCGATCATAGCAAGTGCGGCAGGGGCGAGCGTTGCGAAGCATGGGAATCGGGCGGTATCCAGTCAGTCGGGAAGCGCAGATGTGCTTCGAGCTCTGGGAATAAGCCTGGACATCTCCCCCGAGAGGGTGTCGCAAATTCTCGACGAGGTCGGCATCACCTTTCTGTTTGCCCCGCAGCTTCACGCCGCTATGAAGTTCGCCGCACCTGTGAGAAGGGACATGGGGATCAGGACGATCTTCAACATCCTCGGGCCGCTGACGAATCCCGCCGGTGCGCGCAGACAACTTCTCGGAGTTTTCAGTCCTTCGTTGACGGAGGTACTTGCAGGTGTGCTCCGGGAGTTAGGGTCTGAGCACGCCCTTGTTGTTCATGGCGAAGGGGGACTTGACGAATTTTCGACGCTCGGGTGGACAAGAGTGAGCGAGCTCCGGAATGGGGAAGTATCGACGTACGAAGTACGCGCGGACTCATTCGGCTTTCGCCCTCCCTCGATTGCAGAATTGAAGGGGGGGGACTCTGTGCTCAACGCTCAGATTATTCTGCGGATCCTGGAAGGACGCGACGGAGCTCAACGTGACATCGCCGTCTTCAATGCTGCAGCTGCCATCGTTGTCGCGGGGTTGGCAGGGGATTTGACAGAAGGAATCCGCCGGGCTCAGGAAGCACTCATGAGTGGCGCCGCAATGAGGAAAATGAATCACTGGAAGGAAGCTTCGAATAGCTGACTCTGACATGAATCCAAACCGAAACATAGTGAAAGACCTGCTGGCACGGTGGGGTCTTGTGAAAACGAGGCTCTCAGAAGAAGATCTGAAAGAAGTTCTCGAGGCGAGCACGATCAGCGGAGCCATCGATAGGGCCGAGCACGAGCTTATCAAGAGCATCCTCGAGTTCACCGACACGACGGTCAAGGAGATCATGGTCCCCCGGCCCGACGTCGTTGCGCTTGACATCACGATGCCACGCGAAGTCCTGGTCCGCAAGGTGATCGATGAAGGATATTCTCGGCTTCCTGTCTTCCGCGAAAGTATTGACAACATTATCGGCATCATCTACAGCAAGGATCTGTTGAGCCTGCTCGAACACAGAGATCTCATTCTCCTGCAGGATATTATTCGTCCGGTGTTCTTTGTTCCCGAGTCGAAAAAAATCAGCCAGTTGCTGCGTGAGTTTCAGCAGAAGAAGGCCCACCTTGCGATCGTGACTGATGAGAATGGAGGCACCGAGGGGATCATCACGATGGAGGATATCATGGAGGAGATTGTCGGAGAGATCCATGACGAATATGATGAGGTCAGCAAGGCGATCGAACCTGCCAAGGATGGTTCTGTTATCGTTGATGCGCGTTTGAGCGTAAGCGATTTCAATAGTCAGTTTGTCACAGATTTGCCCGAAGCGCCGGAATACGAGACTCTTGCCGGATTCATGCAGAAAGTACTGGGGCGCCTGCCGGAGATTGGCGAGAGCATCGCTTTCCAGGAATTCCAATTCACAATTCTCTCGAAGACTGCCCGCCGGATCAGGCAGGTGCGGGTTGTTCGGCCTACAGAAGGAACGTCTCGCGGGGAGTTGCAGCCGTGACGATTCTTGAGACAATCCTGGCGGAGAAACGGAATGAGGTCGCGAAGGCGAAGAAGGCCATCTCGAAAGATCGAATCATCGCAAAAGCAATCGCGTGCCGGGCTCCGCGGCCGTTCAAACGGGCTCTCCACCTAGTGCCTTTTGCGTTGATTGCTGAGGTCAAAAGAGCATCCCCCTCAAAAGGAACGCTGGTTGAGGATTTTGAGCACACGAAGATCGCTGCTGAATTCCAGGCAGGTGGAGCGCACGCCCTCTCCGTCCTGACAGATAGGAAGTACTTCGGTGGAGATGAATCGCATATAGAGCAGGTGAAAGAGGTTGTCGACCTTCCGATTCTTCGGAAGGACTTTATTGTCGATGAATACCAGGTGTACGAATCACGTGCGCTGGGCGCGGACGCGATTCTGCTTATTGTCAGGGCGCTTCCAGTGAGTGAACTACGCCAACTCTATGAATGTGCTGCTTCTCTCGCGATGGCAGTCCTCGTCGAAACGCACACGGAGAAGGAGATCGAGATCGCAAATTCCATCGGTGCCGAGATCATCGGTGTCAATAATCGGGACCTCTCCACGTTCCAGGCGAACCTCAGCACATCCGTGGCTCTTTTCCCGTTCATTCGGTCGGATGCCCTTGCGGTCAGCGAGAGCGGCATCAGTAGTGTCGCTGACGTCCTGGCGCTTCGTCAGGCGGGGTTTCGCGCCGCACTGATCGGGGAAGCGGTAATCACGCGTGCGGATAGGGCGGCAGCAGTCCGGGAACTCATACCGAGGTAGGATGCAACAAGATCTCTTCGTCAAAATCTGTGGGATCACGAACATGGAAGATGCCCAGCATGCAATTCAGTGCGGAGCGGACGCCATTGGCTTCGTCTTTTTTGAGGAAAGTCCGCGTTTCATTTCCCACCGGCGGGCGGCTGAAATCGTGAGGAGCCTGCCGAAGCGCACTTCCAAGATCGGTGTGTTCGTAAACGCTGATTTGAAGTTCGTTCGCGACATCGTCAAGCATGTGAACCTGAGTGCCGTTCAACTTCTGGGCAATGACGGTCCGGACGACTTAGTCGATTTCGACACGAGCGTCATCAAGGTATTTCGAGTCGGTAGAGAATTTGATGTTGAAGTCATGAAGAACTACATCGTCGATGCGTTCCTTCTCGATGCTCTGAGCGAAGGCACCTATGGGGGAACGGGGAAGACGTTCGATTGGAACATCGCAATCAAAGCAAAGGAGTACGGGCGCATCATTTTGTCAGGTGGTCTGACTCCGGAAAATGTTGAGGACGCCGTACGCTTCGTTCGGCCGTATGGAGTCGATGTGAGCAGCGGTGTGGAGGCAAAGCCGGGAAAGAAGGACCGCGGAAAGGTTCGGGATTTTATTTCGCGCGCAAAGAGCATTCCGGTTTCCTATCGTGACGATGAGCAACTCTAAGAAATATATCGGTACGCTTCCCGACCAACACGGGCACTTTGGTGCTTACGGGGGTCGCTATATTCCGGAGACGCTTATTCCGGCAGCCGAAGAGCTCACGCTCAAGTATCTTGAACTGAAAGATGACACGACGTTTCAGGATGAGGTGAACTACTATCTGAAGTATTTCGTCGGACGACCGACTCCGCTCCTTTATGCGGAACGGCTTACAGAACATTGTGGCGGACCAAAGATCTATCTGAAGCGGGAGGACCTCTGCCATACGGGAGCACACAAGGTCAACAATACTGTAGGTCAGATACTCATCGCACGACGGTTGGGGAAGAAACGGATCATCGCTGAGACCGGCGCCGGTCAGCACGGTGTTGCCGTAGCGACCGTGTGCGCCCGATTCGGATTGGAATGTGTTGTGTACATGGGTGAAGAAGACATCGATCGGCAGGCACCCAATGTGGCACGTATGAAACTTCTGGGGGCTGAGGTCCGTGCAGTAAAGAGCGGAAGCCGCACGCTCAAGGATGCAACGAGTGAAGCAATTCGGGACTGGGTGGCAAACGTAGAGAACACGTTTTACATCATCGGTTCTGTGGTGGGCATGCATCCGTATCCGATGATTGTGCGCGATTTCCAAAGCGTCATAGGAAAGGAAACCCGCGAACAGATTCTCTCAGCGGAAGGCCGGCTCCCGTCGTCGATCGTCGCTTGCGTCGGGGGTGGCAGTAATGCGATGGGGATTTTCTATCCTTTCCTCGACGATGCAGACAAGGTCAGGATGATTGGGGTTGAGGCTGCAGGTTTGGGGCTCTCGAGCGGGAAGCATGCCGCACCCTTATCAGCTGGCACACCGGGTGTGCTTCATGGGGCGATGCAATATTTGCTTCAGGATGATCAGGGACAGGTAAAGATTGCTCATTCCATCTCAGCCGGGCTCGATTACCCCGGCGTCGGTCCGGAGCATTCATATCTCAAGGACCAGGGGCTGGTTCAGTACTCTTCGGTCACAGATGACGAGGCGCTGAACGGCTTTCATATGCTTTCACGCTTGGAAGGAATTCTCCCTGCTCTTGAATCTGCTCACGCCATCGCTTATGTCCTCAAGACAGCTTCGAGTCAGTCGAAAAGTGACGTCGTCATCGTCAATCTTTCAGGGAGGGGCGACAAAGATCTCGCGACTGTTATGAAGGCCTTCCGCTTGTAGGGATTTTCCCGGCAAGAACCTCTTCAAAGATGCCAAGGACTTCCCGCGCTTTTGTGGCCCCATCAAAACGTTTCACTCTCTCCAGTCCTGCGTTCGATAGCCTTATCCTCAAAGAGTCATCCGTGAGCAATCTCTGGAGTTGTGCAGCGATTTCCTCCACATTGTACGGATCGACAAGGACTCCCGCATCCCCGACTGCCTCTGGTAATGAGGAACTATTCGAGCTCATGACAGGTGTGCCACAAGCCATTGCCTCGAGCGGAGGAGCTCCAAATCCCTCATAGACTGAGATGTATGCAAAAAGGGAGGCGAGGCTGTAGAGACCTGGCAGGGTTTGCTGGTCCACATACCCAATCATTCTTATTCGATCCCCCATCCGCAATGCCTCAATCTCCCTGATGATGCCCGTGGAAAACCAGCCCGGAGCACCTGCCAGGACAAGCGAAAACCGATCACGGATGTCTTTCGAAAGAAGCGAATATGCCTTTGCAAGGCGGGCCACGTTCTTCCGCGGTTCGAGGGTGCCGACGTAGAGAATAAACTCGCCTGGAAGATGATGCCTTGTTCGAATGTTTGCCAGAACGCTGGGATCAAGGATGCGGTGGAACTGCACGCCGACCGGCAGGTGCACGACTGTAATGCCCTCAGGGGGCAGGTCGAAGAACTTCAGAATATCACGTTTCGTTGCTTCGGAGTCGGCAAGGATGCGGTCCGCAACCCGAACGGCATTGCCGACAAAGAGCCGCTGCCACAGTCGCATTTTGAGCGTGAAGGTTTTAGGATAGATGAAGCCAACGAGGTCGTGTATTGTCACGACGAATTTCGTGCGGTCTGCAGGAGAACTGCGGTTTCTCGACCTACGCAGTACAGGTAATACATATGCGGGGGAGAAATAGACATCGACCTTGTGCTTCTTCAGGTATCGGGGCAAAAGAAAGTTTTCCCAGAATCGATTGGGGCCTATTCTTGTGTAGCCGGTGATCATGACCTTCTTCAGGTTCGCTCCGGCGAGGGATGCGTCGTCCTCGACAAGAAAGAGGGTGTATTCATTGTCCGGGTCGATTTGCAGCAACGAGCGAACCAGGCGTTCAGCATAAACGCCAACGCCCGTTCGGGATTGCACAATCGTTCGACCATCGATGGCAATGTGCATGATTGGAGAGCCCGTTAGAATTTGGCAGGTGATCTCAAAGACAGGAAGAGGCTTTTTATTTCACCGATCGTGAGTACACCGAGCATGAGCAGGGCAATGAAGTATATGAGGATGCTGCTTCCGAGCTGCAGCAGCACATGCACGTCAGGCTTCAGGATGAGGAGTGGTACGATGGCGATGGAGGCAAGAAGGATCCGAAGAAGCGGAACGACGGGAATCGAGGACGTGATCTTCTTCCGCATCTTCGCAAACAAAAACCCAAATCCCATCAGAGCCGTCAGCACCGTGATGATTGAAGCACCGAATTGCGCATACCTCGGAACCACAATAAGGTTTGCAGCGATATTGAAGAGGGCACTGACGATCGTCACTTTCAGAACATATGGTTGCTCGTCGATTGCACCGAGCGTGTTTCCATAGAATGTGGTCAGGAAGACCACGGGAAGAAACCAACCCAGGATTGAAAGGCATTCCGCGGTTCCGGCAAATTCCGGGGCAAAAAGGAATTGAACAATCTCTGTCGAGAGAAACGTGGTGATGACAGCGATCGGTAGTGCGATCATCATGAGCTGCACGATGCTTCGGCGTACGACGCTTTCGACTTCGCTCCGTCTTTCCCTGTAATTCTGGCTGGCGAACGGAAAAAAAGCCCCGGTGATTGCCAATCCAAACATCGTAAGCGGAAAAATCAGGTTGTAGGCCGCTCTGTAAATTCCGGCAGAATCGTCCCCAATGAATTTGGAGATGAGGACCGTGTCGAAGTTGAAGTAGATAGCTGAGAAAATGGTTGCAAGGGCAAAAGGAAGGCCACCCCGGAGCATTGTCATCATATGAGCGAAATCGCCGACAAGAATCGAGTGTGTGAACCTTCGTCGCACCAGGACATGGGTCAGAGAGACGAAGAGAATGTTGACGACTGTCATGACGGCAAGAAGAGAGAGCAAGCCTGTATCGATGGTGATCGAAACGATGATGACGACAAACTCCGCAATTCGTGCCAAGGAAAGCATCCCAGTCTCAAAACCCACCTTGTTTATCGCCCGAAAGAAGGATGCGAAGGTTGTCCAGTACGTTCGAAGAAGGGTAATCAGTCCGGCGAGCACCACCATAAAGAATCTATCTGTACCGAAGGAATCGAGAAGCCCTGTCGTCACAGACATCGCGAGAAAGACAAAAAACGTCAGGAGTCCTTTCCACGACAGGACAGCACCGAGTTGCTTTGGGATATCCTGCTCGTTCAGTCGCGGCACTTCTCGCATGAGGTACGTATCCATCCCCAGGTCGCACAGTGGAATAAACAAGGCGGTCAGGGCGAAAGCGTAGTTGTATACGCCAAACAACTGCGTGCCCAGATACTTTGCGAGAAGGATAAAAGAAACGAATGCGAGAGATTTTGTGAAAGCATGGAAGCCCAAAAGGAGAACGGAATTTTTCAGAACAGAGGCGCTCTCAATTCTTGGAGGGGTTGCCGCGGGCGAGGCCAGTGGGGGGGGCTGTTCTTTCAAATTTGAGTCAGTCGTGGTTTGTTTCATCAGTCTCAGGTTATGACAGGCTGAAAATACCGAAAACGGAATGCTTAATCAAGGTCATTGCTTGAGTTTGGAGCATCGTGTCGTTATATTCACTCACAAAACAACCATGCAGTTGCCTTTGACCTACCAGTAATATGGCTGACATTGCCATCGATGCCCGCAAATACTTCGACTACGGCATAGGGAGCTATATTCAGAACCTTGCTTCAGCGCTGTCCCAGCTCCATGCGGCTCATTCCTTCACGTTGCTCGTCTCGACGGACGATTTTGGGAGGATCAACGCACCTGAGGGATGGCTCAAGAAGAAGTGCGACTACGGAAAGTACTCCCTTGGTGAGATAGCCTTCCTCGGAAGAGACGCGCGGGCCGCAAAGGTGGAGCTATTTCATGAGCCTCATTATACTTTGCCTGCCGGATTGAGGGGTAGGTCCGTCGTGACCATCCATGACCTCATCCATTTGAGGATGCCACAATATTTCTCAGGCTTGCAGCGACGATATGCGAGCGCAATGATCCGGCATGCCGTAAGACATGCCGGTGCGGTCATCGCTGTATCTCATAAAACAAGAGAAGACATACTCGACACGTTTGATGTCGCTGAAGAGATGGTCTCAGTAGTTCACCATGGAGTCCGGCCGACATTCCATAGGTTGGAAGACAGAAGCTTGGTTGAACGCTTCCGCAAATCCCGCGGACTGGATCACCCTTACGTTCTGTATGTTGGCAACGTGAAGCCCCACAAGAACATACCAAGACTTCTTGCTGCCTTCTCACAGGTTCGCGTGAGGTATCCCGATCTCGACCTCGTGTTTGCCGGAGGCTCTTGTCTGGGAGACAACGCTTTGCTTGACCAATCCCGCCACCTTCGAATCACAGAAGCCATTCACGATCTTCTGCAGCTTCCTGAAGCGGATCTTGTCAGTGCATATAATGGCGCCGATGTGGTCGTTTTGCCGTCCCTCTACGAAGGATTTGGGTTCCCGGCGCTGGAAGCTATGGCCTGCGGAACCCCAGCCGTTGTGTCGAGCGCAGGGGCACTACCGGAGATCGTCGGGGACGCAGCCATCCTCATCGATCCGACGAACTCGGAGGAACTGGCGCAGGCTATACATACCGTATTGGAAGATTCCGGAAAAAGATCCCACCTGATTGAAAAAGGGAAGGTGCGCGCCGCAGGCTTTTCCTGGAAGACGGCCGCGAAGCAGACCCTGACGATTTACGAGAAAGTGTTGGAACGATGCGACCCAAGATGAAGAAGATAGGGATCTTCGGAGGATCGTTCGATCCGCCGCATATCGGACATCTGATTATTGCAGAACTTGCGCGACGAGCGTTGGATTTGGAGATTGTGTATCTTGTCCCGGCGTACAGGCCACCCCACAAGGCGGGCAAGCATTCATCAACGGCCGGCGATCGGCTTAAAATGACGAAACTGTCGGTCCGTGGCAATCCGGGGCTTCGTGTATCCGACATAGAGATTAAAAGGAAAGGCCTTTCCTACACCGTCGATACTGTCAAGACCTTTCATCGGAGGTTCCCTGCGTCGGAGCTTTTCCTGATTATCGGCAGCGACAGTCTTCATCAGTTCCATTCCTGGAAGGATCCACAGGCGATCTTAGCCTTGGCGACGTTGGCGGTATACCGGAGGCCGCGCCGAGCCCCCGGAAAGTGGAAGCATTCAAAATCAAAGTTCCTTTTCATCAAGGGGCCAATGATGGATCTCGCCTCATCAGATATTCGAAAGAGGATATGTGATGGTAAGACAATTCACCATATGGTGAGAGAAAACGTTCTCGCGTTCATCACCCGCACCCGGCTTTACCAGAGTTCAATCGCAAAGTGAAAACAATGAAATCGACAGTCCCAGTAGACGACATCAGAAAAATCGTCAACACCGATCACTACGATCCCTTCACAGTGTTGGGTGCACATCCCGTCCACGTCAAAGGAAAGAAGGGGCTCGCCATTCGAGCGTTTCTTCCTGACGCTGCATCGGCCGAGGTCATTGAGCTGAAGGGGGAATCCGAGTCGAACGCCTTTCCGATGAGCAAGATCGACGACGGGGGCTTCTTCGAATTGTTCATTCCAAACCGGACGGATGTGTTCCCCTACAAGTTGCGCAGGCATTCCTCCGGGGGTGAGGCTGCGACGTTTTACGACTCTTATTCGTTTCTTCCGACTCTCACCGAAGTTGACCTGTATCTTTTCAACGCCGGCGATCACCATCGCATTTACGAGAAGCTCGGCGCGCACTATGCGAACGTGGATGGCGTCGGAGGAATTCAATTCGCAGTCTGGGCACCTGGTGCACGGAGCGTTAGTGTCATTGGGAGCTTCAACGACTGGGACCGTCGGAAGCACGCGATGAGAGTCCTCGGTTCATCGGGGGTGTGGGAAATCTTCATACCCGGGTTGCTTGAAGGCGAGTTGTACAAGTTCCAGATCAAGACTCAGGGTGGAGCGATACTGGACAAGACCGATCCCTACGGCTTCGAGATGGAGCTGCGCCCCAGTACGGCTTCCCGTGTGAATCTGCTCAGCGGGTTCGAGTGGCACGACGAGGGCTGGATGAAAGATCGATCGGCCGGCACCCCGCTTGCCAAGCCGATCTCGATTTACGAACTCCACCTTACGTCCTGGGCACGCGTTCCGGAAGAGGGGAGCCGTTGGCTGACGTATCGCGAAAGCGCCCACCGAATTGTTGACCACGTGAAAGAACGGGGGTTCACGCATGTTGAATTGATGCCCGTAATGGAATACCCACTCGATGAATCTTGGGGATATCAGGTCACCGGTTACTTTGCTGCAACGAGCCGGTTCGGGAGACCCCAGGATTTCATGTATTTCGTCGACTACTGTCATCAGAATGGGATTGGCGTCTTGCTGGACTGGGTTCCGGCGCACTTTCCGAAGGACAAGCACGCGCTCGGCGAGTTTGATGGTACGCATCTCTACGAGCACTCCGATCCTAGGAAAGGCGAGCATCAGGATTGGGGCACGTACATTTTCAACTACGGGCGCCACGAAGTAAAGAATTTCCTGATCAGCAACGCGTTGTTTTGGTTTGACAAGTTTCACGTCGACGGCCTGCGTATCGACGCTGTTGCCTCGATGCTGTATTTGGATTATTCCAGACGAGTGGGGGAGTGGATCCCGAATCAATACGGAGGACGGGAGAACATCGACGCGATCCAGTTCCTGAAGCAGCTCAACGGGATTGCCCACTACTACTACCCCGGCACATTGACGATCGCCGAAGAATCCACGGCGTGGCCGGGTGTTACCAATAGCCTGGAACATGGCGGCCTGGGTTTCGACCTCAAGTGGAACATGGGATGGATGCACGACATGCTGGAGTATTTTTCGATCGATCCCATCCACCGCGGTTATCATCACCGCAACCTAACCTTCGCGCTCCTCTATGCGTTCAGCGAACGATTCCTCCTGCCTCTCTCGCATGATGAGGTCGTCCATGGAAAACACTCGCTTCTCGACAAGATGCCTGGGGATCTGTGGCAGAAGTTCGCGAACCTGCGGGCATTGTTCGGCCTGATGTACGCTTTCCCGGGCAAGAAGCTCCTCTTCATGGGCGGAGAATTCGGCCAGTGGATCGAATGGAATCATGATTCATCTCTCGACTGGCACCTGCTATCCTATGACTCCCACCAGGGGGTCCAGCGGCTCATTGACAGCCTTCATAAGCTCTACAAGACTGAATCGGCACTTCACGAGGTTGACTTTGAATATCGAGGCTTCGAATGGATCGATTTTCAGGACAGCGCCAGCAGCGTGATTGCTTTTGAGCGGAAGGCCCGCGAGCCACGGAACCGCGTTCTGATTGTGTGCAATTTTACACCCGTTCCGCGATACGGCTATCGTATAGGCGTTTCTGAGCCGGGTCGATACGAGGAACTCCTCAATACCGATTCGCTGTACTTTGGCGGCAGCAATCTCGGCAACAGCGGCGAGATCGTCGCGGAAGAGGTTCCATTTCATCACCATCCGGCCTCGGTTCGCCTCACGCTCCCACCCCTCAGCGTTCTGTACCTCAAGCGAAAAACGGCGGCCTCCTGAAGGGCTCTGAGGTGAGGGTTCGCAAAGGATGATCCGGGTTCTTCGAATCAGGCTCCACGGATTGTCCTGGAGAGCTTTGCCTTTCTGAAGGATCACCACGTTTGAAGAATGCTCTCGATGCAATGCTTGCATCGGCGAGAGGGAAAGCAAAGCTCATGTCAAAGATAGCAGGGCCAGATCAGGAAGATTCTCTACCCAGACAAGAACAAGTAAACCTGGAGCGAAAGGGTGCAAACGAAGAACGAGGGTGGTGACCCGAAGATGGTAGCTAAGGGCAAGACTCGGCAAAGGCGATGAAGCGATTGATACTGTTGACTATTCTCGTTCTCCTTGTTCTTCTGACTCCGCTCTGGATGTGGCTGGCCTGGTGGCTGGCTCCGTTTCATCCTCTCAACATCTACGTCCTCGATAAGACCTCCTCAACAAGCGACTACAGCGAACATCGCGCTCTGAATTGGGTCCTGATGCACGAGAAGTACTCACAATCATCAGAGAAGATCTACTCGGTGAATGAAGACTATTTCGGGTTTCACCCCGGGGCAAACGAAGAATTTCGAATCGATGGCGTGGACAGCTTGAGTGATTATCGGATTGATAGTCTGGCTGAACGATATGATGCCGCTTTCTATACCGATGTCTATGGCGTCTACTGGAACGAATGGTACCAGCACCAAAATGTCTCCGAATTTTCTCCGATGATATACGGAGGTCTGCAGAAACAGGATCTCAGTTTCCTGAAATCGATGAAGGAACGGAAGAAGCTTATTCTCTGTGAGTTTAATTTTCTCGATTCACCGACGAAGGCGCCGGTTCGCAAAGAAGCCGAAGAGCTTTTTGGAATTCGTTGGACGGGGTGGACCGGAAGGTACTTCAAGACACTGGATACACTGAAGGACCCCGAGTTGCCGCGCTGGGTGGTGACCCTCTACAAAGCACAGAACAAGAATATCTGGCCTTTCCGTTTCGCCGGTATCGTGTTTGTCCATGAAAGCTCCTCGATCGTCATCCTCGAGCACCCGTACTATCTTGAAACGGAAGTGCCTAGCGTTGTGACGCCGAAGAACTATCAGGATCGATTTGACCTTCCACAGAGCGTTGAGTATCCTTATTGGTTCGACATCGTACTCAACACCGGCGAAAACAAGGTCGTCTCGGAGTTTGTGATCGAAACAAACGAACTCGGGGATACTGTCCTGGCATGGAATAAAATACCGAAGCGTTGGCCAGCCGTTCTCGAACATACGGGAGACTATCGATTCTACTACCTTGGCGGGGATTTCTCCGACGCTCCTATCCGGAACAACCTGTGGCACTACAAAGGGATATCCTGGTTCAGAAAGCTGCTCTATGACAGATCCGATGTAGGAAACAGGGAGCGATTCTTCTGGGAGTACTACATTCCCTTTGTGCGATCCGTATTCTCTGAGTACTCTCAGCTGAGCCGTCGGTGACCAGCGTCCATGGGCAAAGGGAATTGCGCGACGGGTCTCGCTTCCAGGATAAGTTCCCAGCTTCTTGCTTCGTGGAATCAAGCGGTGCTATGTGCTCAGTCGTATCTCCTTGTGTACATACGCATCCTTCGATCCATTTCCGGGGAAGGTAACGGCAAGAATCAAATGGTTCCCATCGTGGGCCAGAACCATGGCGCCCTCGACGATCGTAACGGCATGCGAATAATCGAGTACATCAAGTAAATACTCCTGGCCAACCCTGCCTTCGACGACAAGGGTGTATGACCGTTGGCGCCAGCTCTCATTGATGATTCGAATTCCTCTGGATCCCTCGCCAAGACGGAGATGCGGGACAGGCGGTATGACCGCTATTCCTCCTGTGTGACGAATACGAATTGCACGCTTTCCGTAGAGTCTGGCCCGAACGACGGGCAAACTGTTGTACTCCCCAACGAAGACATGGACTCTATCCTTCTTCCGGCCAATCCGGACCTCGAGGATCTCGGTTCCAAGAGGAAAAACGGGTTTGAAACAGAGCAAGGTATCGTTCCCATGCTTTGGGCCGGCGAGGCGAGTTTCGGGGAAGATCGTGTAACTTGTCTCGTCTTCAGTTCGTCGCATCTTCAATCCAAAACGCTGATCACCCACACGGATATTTCGTACCTCGGCCTTCTTCCACTGCGGTGGAAAGTAAGGACTCAGATCAAGCGTTCTCTTGAGCGCGTCTGCCTTGACGCCGATCATACCCTCGAGAACGGGCTGGAGAACCATAGATTGCGACCAAGCCTGGTGAGGGCACACACCCGCCGCTCGGAAACGAATCCCGTGCAGAACCTCCTCAACGCATCCTCCGCAGAATTGATCGTACAGAAGGAGGTTGCTGAGAAGATGCACATAGCCCTGCAGCGGACGCTGATGTGAGAACTCTGCGAGGGCCGTCCAGCCGGTGAACAAGGGCCAGATGCTTCCATTGTGATATCCAGCTGGATTGAACGAGGGATTGTTCTTACCGACGATGCGTACACCCCAATCCGTTGAAAAATTGTCGCTCGCGTACTCGTCCAAACTAACTCTTGAATTCTTCTCTTCGGAACAGCCAAAATACATACCTACAGCAGGGAGGACCGTCTTCTCTTCCAGGAAGTGTCCATCCTGATGTTTCGCGAAATTGTAGAAGCCCGTGTGCGCATTCCAGAAATCTCTTTTCAGAATAGTGCGGACTGCCTTCGATTCCCGTCGCCACTTCCGGGCGAGGGTCGCCTCTCCTGCCAGCTGAGCAACTGTCGAGCTTTCAGCAAGTGCTTCAGCCCAGCACGAAGCGAGATAGTGCTCAGTGTGAACTGGGAATAGTTGTCCTCCCTCGACCCATCCGTGTCCGACATTCGTGTTTTCGATGAGGTGATCTCCGTCGGTGTCTGTCGAGAAACAATACTGAATGGCCTTACGAACCCTGGCGAATTGCTCCTTCGCGAATTTGCGATCACCAGTCATGCGCACATACCTCCCCATCAGAACAAGATAGAGGGGAGTTGAATCGGCAGCGTCGTAGTGGGCATAGCCGCTGGTCGTCAATTCATGAAGAATCTTGCCACTTGTGTCCTGATGCTTGCCGAGGAATTCAAGAACCTCGCGAACTTTCCCGTGATCACCATAGTCAAGTACTGCCAGGCTTGTCCAGACGCTGTCGCGTCCGAAATACCAGGCGTAGCCCGGACGACCGCTGACCGAGTGATCTCCATGCCAACCCGAGGTGCTGAGCCCGAAGCCGGCCAAGAATGAACGTCCGAGGCGCGGGGTTTCGACGAACAACTTCTCCAATCCGACAAGAGACCATCGATAGGCCTTATTGAATTGTTCATCGGGGGTAACAACCCGGGTCGAATTTTTCTCGAGGGCTCTGAAACGACGCACCTGAGCGCGGAGGGAAGAATCCGGGTGCCGAATGATTGAACGATATGAATGCACCGCCTCCCGGAGGCTTTGATCGGATCCAGCTATTGCAAAGGTGCAATGCTTGTTCTTCGGTGTGAGAGTTACACGCAATCCAATTGCGGCAACGGGTCTGCTGGTTCGTCGCCCTGTGAGGCGATCGTTTTCGATGACCACCTCGGAAAACTGCCCAATGGTCCACTCCGTTGGCTTAAGGGAGGAACCGAGAAGCGACGCCACTCCGCCATTTCGATCGGTGACTATTCCCGCGCAAATCCCGTCGTCCCACGCATACCTTAGCGAGCCGGTTGCATGCTCACTCACGGGCCACATCAACCGGAGGTCCACTCGGGCAGTAACGATGATTTGAACACGCTCTTTCGTCCGGACCCGATAGTGGAGAGCCCCGCAAGGACGCGTCGAATCTGCAAATGTGGTTTCTTCGATGACGCAACCGTCGATTTCGAATCTTCGAGTCAGTGACTCGGGGGTGATTGTGATAACCGGGCTGAGCTCGTGGCTCCATCGTGGTTGGGCGTCACCAACCATGAACCCGACCTTCAGATCCTCCAGGACTCTCACGGGATGGCACCAGACCTCTGCTATTCCACTTCGTTCCTTTCCCATGATGAGCATCCTGCGGCCACTCAGATCGAAGAACTGCTCCTGGCGGTCTGGCGATGCAAAATCTCGGTGAAGCGCCAGGTCGCCTGATGCCTTTGAAAGTCTGCAATTGATAGCCCCGAGCGCTTTGCTCGTGTGCATGAATTCAGTAACGGTGGGAACGCCAAAATGCCAGTACGGCTCTGCTGGATCCTTTTCGGATGCCCTCCTCTCAGAAGGATGGGTGTGCCGCATCTGTAGATAGTCAAGACAGGTTAACGTGAAGTTTTCCAGATGTGCCCTGTACCGCTGTTTCTGATCCAGGAAGTAGAAATGCGATCCTATCGATAGCACGCCACCCTTCCCATGCCGGTGCTCGACGATATTCCGTCTGAGTTCGTTCAACCTGATGTACAGCTTCTCGACGGCAACGATTTTACCTGAGAGAGGAGTAACATCTTCATAGTATGCCGCGGAATAGTGGTCTCCAACACTTGGTGCCCAAGTGTAGAGACCGCCGGCGAAGCCTTCGAAGATGGGGTGTCGGTTGCAGCCTGCAAAACCGCGAATATCGGAGTAACCAGCGCCCCAGGACGATTCCGTCCACATTCCAGAAGCACAAATGTTTGGACGCATCGTCTCGAGACCTAAGTCAACGATGTACTGCGAGGCGAGGAGGGAGAGAAGCAGGCCCCGGCCTTTACGTACGTGGGCCTTCAAGGCTTCGATGACATTTGGCTCCAGCGCCCCAGGGGGGATGCTTGTGGATGAATCATAGTGCCACCAGAGGATATCGAATTCCCGAAGAATGTTCGGTTCCTGTGCAATCGCCGGGAACGAAATACGGCGCGCACGAAAGGTTTTTTGCCGGGACAGGAATGACCAGGCGGATTCTTCTTCGGGACTAACTGATTGAGGATCGGCGATTAGAAACGCGACATTCTTCATTGCAGTTCGATCTGCATCATGTAGTTCCGTTCATAGAGTTCTTCCCAAACCCATAGATCTGTGGAAGATTGTACACCGAGGCGTATGCTGAAACGTTTGCCTCGCTCAAGCCGAAACCCATACCGGTCGTTTCGCGGAACCCGAAGGACAACTGCAAACGGCCGGGTGTTGTAGAGATACCAGGAAGACGAGAGAAGCTGATCGTAGAGGGGCGTAGTGATCCTGAGAGCTCCGCCTTCGAGACGCCAGTCCGGCGAGCCGGCACTCCAGTCTCTACTCAGATCTCCCCGGTTGAACTCGTGTTCGAACCAGGTTGTCTGGCCCTCGAGGAGCCCGGGAAAAAGGATTGCAGACACGATAAGCATCAAACGCTTCATCAGTTTGCCGTCCTTGTTCTTAGAGACAGTACATTGGCGGGCCCAGCGCAAGGAAGCCCAACTCCTCGAGAGCTCCAAGAATAAGGAAGAAAGGCACGCTTCGTTATAGCACGGGAATCGAGTGTTGGTCCTAGTGCCATTTCAAATAATACATCTTGTAGTTTTCATCGCGGAGACGCCGAGACCGCAGAGAATCGCGGAGAATATAGTTAATACTTCTGCGTAGCTCCGCGGCTCTGCGTCTGCGCGTTGAGAACCAAGAACAAAGAAAACACAACCGTAATTCTTGATCCGGCACTAAATTTGCACCTGGATTGGCTTCCCAAGGACACTCTCGGCATGCTGTGCTCCGTCCAGCCAGACGGTGAAGCGCTTTCCGCGGACCTGCACACGAAGCCTCCTGCCCCGGATGAGGACGTCGTCGATACTGACCCGATCGATGTTGAAGGGGAATGGATCGATGAGGACGGAGAATTCCTCCGGGCGAATGCCGCAGACATATTTGATGATAAGGTCGTTGACCCAGGAGTGTTGATAATCGTCAATGCCGCGGTACACACTCGGCTTCCCTGAGTAAGGATTGTAGTGTTCGAAGCAGTTCGGGCGTTTGGGATTTCCATCGAAAAACATCATCTGAACGAACCTGGTGATGAACTCTGCGGTCTTTTTTCGCAAGAAGGCATCCCCGCAATTGATAGCGGTTGTTGCGAGTGCCTCCGCGATGTGGCTGTTGGTCATTGGCCATACTCGCCCGTTCCATGGACAATTCATGCGTTTCCCTTTCCACGCAGGATCAGGCGAAAAGAACTCGTCGTCAGCGCTCGACGACGGGACAGGGAAGGGAGTCCAGAATTCATTCCGATTCAGGAGATGCTTCCTCAGCCCATTGAGGTGGGATTTGTCCACGATGTCCGTAGAATATGGATAGAAGCAGGTCGCCGCTTTGACCCCCGTTCTTTTCCCACTTGCGGGATCGACATCGAAAAACATCTCTTCTTTCGGATCCCACATTTTCTCGCGAACCCCACTCTTAATCCTCTCCGCCTCGATCTGCCAGAGCTCCGCATCGTCGGTCTTTCCAAGTTTCTCGGCGATAGAGGCCATGGCCAGCTTCAGTTCGTACAGATAGACTGTAACATCCACGCCCTTCAGCCGGAACACTTCGCCCCAGTGCTCCCTGTCCGCACGTGGATTGACCGCCGTGTAGCGATGCATGTATTCCTGGCCGGTTTCATAGTGATTGTCGATGTCGTAGAGTCCGCTGACTTCCTCATCCCGTTCTCTGTCAAAATAACTGACGTACTTTCGTAAACCCTCATAGACGTTCGCAAGGTATTCAAGCGAGGGATGGACGGCATGGAGTTGCAGCAGGGCGTGACCCCAATTGGCGTGATAAAACATCTCCTGGCGGTAGTAGTTCATGTCGATGTAGCCGCGGAATCCTCCATCGT
>Ga0208045_1000015_pt1 | contig 89523 bp, 82 predicted proteins | sample PL_2010_200m_FD_184160 | JGI IMG/M metagenome (GOLD analysis project Ga0208045, IMG submission 184160) | Freshwater microbial communities from Powell Lake, British Columbia, Canada to study Microbial Dark Matter (Phase II) - PL_2010_200m... | ecosystem: Environmental > Aquatic > Freshwater >...
ATCTTCTATTTCTATTTTCATTTCCGTAAAACGGTTATCCATTTCGTCCCGCAGATTTTCTATTTTTCTATCCAATATGTTTATTCTTTCTTCCAGACTATCAAATCTATCGTTTAAACTTACGAAATTTTTATCGTTTGCCGTAAATCTTTCATTCACCGCAAAAAACTCCTTTCGAATAAGGATGCCCAAATCTTCAATTGTGCTTATCTTCTTTTTCTTCATACTATCTATGATTTTAATAACTTTGAGAAATAAAAGCAACTGAATATTATCCACCCTTTGAATTTACGCTGACGGCGAATATTACGAAGTTTACGAAGTTTACGAAGTTGAACTTCATAATATTAGTCCTTACTACATGCGCGAAGTTGGATGTATGGCATGGTGACATCAACCGAAGCCACGCCCGTGGAAGCGGAGTTGAAAGCGGCGATGTCAACGGTGTGGGTGTGAGCGCCGGCTGATCCTGTAGTGGTTACCACTGTTGGAGCACTACCACTGCCAGATGTGTCCATTCCTCCTGCCGCTCCCCCACTATGTGTATGCGCTCCCTGACTATCTGTTGCGGTGGCTGGCGGATTAACGCTGTGCGAATGGGCAGGAACATCAGTGATGGTTCTGTTTGCTAAATCAGTCAAAGCAGTTCCTGTTGTTCCAGTATTTGTTCCACCCGATGGCGTGCCAACTACGGTGCGGCCGCGCGCGGCCGTATATTCGGTCCAACCAGAAGGACAATTTGCTAAATTGAAGAACATAACCGCTCCGCTGGGAACTCCTCCCAACGAGGAAGTCGGGCTGCCAGCGGGCGGTTGATTCGCGCCAGGACCCGTGAAAGCCATTACGCCAACAGCAATTAATAAGCCTGCTGTTATGGCAGATAATGCTATGAATAGATATTTTGATTTATTTTTCATTTTTATAGAAGCGAATAATCGCTAATATCAAGCGAAGACTCGCGAAATATATATTCGACCTTTTTATTATAACATATTTAAAATTTATTTAGAACGAGCTTTATCATATACACGGCGAACTATTTCTAATTTAGAACCCCCAAAATTTACCAATAAAAGAAGCCTGTAATCCGTCCCTTTTAAATAATACCATATTTGCTTCTTTTCTTTAAATGTAAGAACAGGAAGATGTTTTATCTCTAAAAGAATTTTATCATCTATGACAAAATCGGGGACATAAACTCCTACTTTTTTATTATTATAAAAAATGGGGATTTGTTTTTGGCTGGCAAAATCAATATTTCTAAATTTAAATTCTTCTTCAAGCGCTTTTTGGTAAATTGATTCTTTGAATGCCGAACCGAACTTTTTCCAAATTTCAAATATTGCCCCAACTATTTCATAGCTTAATTCTGGGTAAAGTAAATCTGGATTTTCAACTTTCGCGTCTTTTCGCGTAGATATTCGCATATTTTCGCTTCTATTAAGGAGAGTAATTAATTATAACGTCATCCACCCTCGGGCCGGCGGTTTGGGCGGCGTTGGAATAAAGGAAAATCTTGTAGCGGAAATATCTAACGTTATTGTGATATTGCAAATTTATTTGTGCCGGGTATCCGGGGCCGATTGGGGCGTAATAAGTGGTATTTGAGCCGTCAGGACCTTTAAAATCCCAAGAAGCTGTCGTGGCCGTATTAACGCGGTAATCCGAAGAGCCGCAAAGTCCCGGGTCGGAGCAATTAACGCTTATCCAACCGATATAGTCATTCCAGGCCCAGCCAGTAAAAGCGCCTGTTGTGGGATTGACAGTGACACAATACTCTCCTGCTCCAAATCCGTCAGAAGGATCGCAAGATATTTGAGTAGGACTATTTTCAGAACTAAAAGATATCCAACCAATATTGTCGTTCCAAGCCCAACCGGAAAGTTCGCCTGTAGTAGAATTGCGGCTGACTTTAAAATTTGAAGACGCGCAAATATCTCCGCCTGGAGAAGTAGCGCAATCCAAAGCGATTTCCAAGATATTACTATTGTAAGCGTAGCCAGTTAATTGGCTTATTCCGACGTTGACCGTGCTTGAGGAATGATTAAAACTTATCCAGCCCACAGAATCATTCCATGCGTATTTATAAACCGAATCAATAGCGCCGGTGCCGCCGCCGGTCAAAGAAAGATTGGAAGCTATTTGAAATTTAACGCTTGTCCCAGATGACTGATTCCCTGCTGTATTAACGCGGTAATCCGAAGAGCCGCAAAGTCCCGGGTCGGAGCAATTAACGCTTATCCAACCGATATAATCGTTCCAAGCGTAACCGGTAAAAGCGCCGGTTGTCGGACTAACATTAACTTTATAATTTGAAGTTTCGCAAACGCCCGGGTCGGAACAATTAAAGCTTATCCAGCCGATTGAATCGTTCCAAGCATAACCTGAAAGTTCGCCTGTAGTAGAATTGCGGCTGACTTTAAAATTTGAAGACGAACATATATTCCCTGATGGCGAAGTGGCGCAATCCAAAGCGATTTCCAAGATATTACTATTATAAGCGTAACCCGTTAATTGGCTTGTTCCAACATTAACGGTGCTTGAAGAATGATTAAAACTTATCCAGCCCACAGAATCATTCCATGCGTATTTATAAACCGAATCAATGGCGCCGGTGCCGCCGCCGGTTAAAGAGCTACTCTGCCACATAATCGTGTTTAACGCGACGCCGTTTGCCGCGCCAGTGTCAAAAATTGAAGAAATTAGATTCGCTGTCGCTTGGCCCGCGCTCCATGAAGTTTTGACTTTATAATCCGAACTGCCACAAGCGTTCGGCTCGGCGCAATTGAAGCTTATCCAGCCGATAATATCGTTCCACGCCCAACCGCTAAAAACTCCTGTTGAAGGGCTAATTGTTACCTGGTAAAAATACGAAGAACTTGCCGTGGCGCTGTCAAAACTTATCCAGCCGATGACGTCGTTATACGCCCAACCCGAAAGATTGCCGCTGCCGTCGTTTGAAACTTTAAAATTGCTCGTTCCGCAAATATTGCCGTTAGGAGAAGTGGCGCAATCTAAAGCAATATAACCAAGAGAAGAACTGGCGTAACCGCTAAGCTGAGAGGAACTGGCGTTAACATTGCCTGTTGAATAAAAATCAATCCAGCCAATATTGTCGTTCCAGGCGAAATGTTCGGTTGAAGTGGCGGAAATATTTGTGGCGGCATCCGCAAAATGAAAAATTGAAAATGTAAATATCAAAACGACAGTGCAAAATGCAAAAATTTTAAATTTTTCAGCCCGAGGCTGATCCGCCATTGGCGGAAAATTATAATTTTCCATTTTGATTTATTATAATCCTTGTATTCTTATCGCCCCTGTTGTCGTTGAATAATCAACGCCCGTTGAACTGGCGAATTTATTGTTTTCGGAAGTAATCGGCCCTGTTTGTCCCGAACCGCCGGACCAATCGGTTTGATTGAAAATTTTATTTGAACTGCGAGTGAAATAGCTTATTCTTAAAAGCGAACCCCCTTGCGTCCATGAAATATGAACGTTTATTTTCTGCGTTGACGGGTCGTCAATCACGCCAGTCGTTCCCGGCCCGTTTGTACAAGTCGTCGTCGCCTCGCTTGAGATATTTCCGGCGCCGCAAGAATCCCTGTTGACGTTTTCAATGGAAAAATAAATGCCGAAATTCCGGTCTTCAACCGTAGTGGAAGTCGCGCCTGAAACAATCGCGTATGTTGTGCTTGTCGCGTTTAAATAAAATTGGGAGCTTGCGCCTTTCGCGGCCGGCGGATTATAGATATTAAACCAGCTCGCTTCGGAAATATTGCGCAGATTGTCCGAATACTGCTGCGCCAGAGAAGTTGCGATTTGAACGTTTTTTGTTTCTAAATTGCTCCTTAAAACCGGCGCCATAATCCCAATGGTGCCGCCAATTAAAATCGCGCCAACACCGATGGCGATTAAAATTTCGGCTAGGGATTGCCCAGACGAATAATTGCAAGATTGCAAAATTGCAGGATTACAAGATTTTTTTTGTTTAATTTTCATTTTTCTTTGTGCTTAAATGACGTAATTTTAGAATTCTTTAAATAATTGATAAAATTACTGGTGTTTTTAGAAACTTTAACGCATTCATCAATTAAATAATCAAATTCGTTTTTAATAATATAATTATTATCGTAAGCCAAATAAACCTGAGACCTCAATTCTCCTACGGATCCCTTCGCAATAAACAAAAATTGTATGAATTCCCTATTTGACCCCCTTTCAAATCCCTCTGCTATATTAGACGAAACTGAGATTATCGCCCGACGCATTTGGTCACGCAAACTAAAATCTTTAAAAATCGGTTTTGATGTAATCCGATAAACTTCTTTGGAAAGCGCCCGTGCTTCCCTCCAAATCGGTAAATCTTCAAATCTATTTATTTTCATAATTTGCAATTTGCAATCTTGCAATTCTGCAATTTAACTAATACTGTATTTGGCCATTTGTTGTTACGCTAATAGTACTTGAAACATTTTGGTTGCTTATTAATGATATTTTAACCGAAAGCGCAGAATCGGGCAAACCCGTTATCGGCGCGAAAACAATGCTTGATGTGGTCCCCAGTGCGGGCGTGATAAATTTGACGTTTGAAGGTAAAACGTTTTTAGTGTATGTTGTGGTGGCGGAATAACCCAGACCAGGGAAAATGACATAAAAAGCTCCATTTTCCGAAGTATTTTCAAAATAAACTCCCCAACGGTTTTCGCTTTCTTGCGACAAAGAATTATTTTGGGCGGCTCTCAACGCCGTCGCGATTTCCTGACTTTGGGAAGAAACTCCTTGATTATTTTTATAACTAAGTATGCTTAAAAATCCGGCTGAAGCCAAAACAATGGTAACTGCGAAAACCACCATTAATTCAATAATTGTGAAACCCAAATTGTATTTTGTATTTGGTGTTTTGTATCTTGTATTAAACATTTCTTAATTTGAAATTATTCTAATTATTCTAATTAACCTAATTATTCTAAATAAATCCCAAATCCTAATATCCAAACTTTAAACATTAACCATAGAAGTTATTGATTCAACTTTTTTCTTATTCTTAATTTTCTTAATAATGGCGTTAAAAATTAGGTTTAGTTCGTTAGCTTCTCCCCATAATTTTCTTGCATCTTCTTTTAATTCGGGAACCGCAACGGCAATCATTCTCAACCAATGTTTTGATTCTCTCGCTTCTTTTTTCGCAATTCCAAGTTTATGTTTAAAATCGTTTCCCGATTCCGCATCGTCCGCTTCGCAATAATTCGCGCCGACAGACGTCCCCGAAGCAACGAACTGCGGGATAATTCTTTTCGTAACCTCATTAACAGGTATGGTTTTGGCGAATTTTATAATATCTTCCCCGAATTTTGCCGTTCTTTCTTCTAAATCAAATTTGGGATTTTTATTATTGGTTATTATTTAGGTCAATTAGGTTAATTAGAAATTAGGTCAATTTAAAATTGTCCTACCATTTGATAAATCGGAACGATAACCGCTATCGCGATTGTGCCGATAACCAAACCGATTCCCAAAAGCATAACCGGCTCCAAAAAACTAACCATGATTTTAACCGCCGCTTCCACTTCGCCGGCGTAAAAATCCGCCAAAACGCCAAGAATATTTTCAATATGTCCGGCTTTTTCGGAAATCGCTATTAAATTAACGACTATTTTAGGAAAAGTCGGTTCCCTGCGGAAGGCTTCGCCGAGCGTTAAGCCTTTTGAAACCCCTTCTCGCGAAATTCTTATCAAACTTTCTTTCATCGGCTCCGACCCGACGGTCTGGGCGGTTATTTCCATGGCGTCCAAAATCGGCAAACCCGCTTTCAATAAAGAAGAAAGAGTTGTGGCGAAACGCTGAAGGGCCGTTTGCTTAAGGACGTTTTTTATAACTGGCAATTTCGTGTAAAATTGGTAAGCGATTTTTTTACCGGCAATCGTTCTGCCGAAAAATAACCATCCGCCGATGCCGAACGCCGCGAGAAGAAAAAGTATGACGAAAACGTAATCATTTATGAACAAGCCCGTGGAAATAACTATTTGCGAAAAAAGCGGCGGCTTTGCCGAGAAAGTTGAAAAAATTTTCGCCAAACGCGGAATGGCGAAAGTTACCAAGAGCAATAAAAGTCCGAAAGAAGCGCCCAAAAGAATAATCGGGTAAATCAGGGCCGCCCTTACTTTTCGGCGCAAGTCCTGCTCTTTTTCAAGCGAAGTGCTCAAATCTTCAAAAACCGTGTCCAAATTTCCGGAAGCCTCCCCCGCTTTTATCAAATTGACGAAAACCGCGGAAAAATATTTCGGATATTTCAAGAAAACGGTGTAAAACGGCTTGCCTTTTTCAAGCGTGGAGCGAATTTCAATCAACAGCGCCTTCATTGAAGGTTTATCCAAATCGGCGATTAAAATGTTTATAGCGGCAAAAAGGTTCGTGCCGACTTTAAGCATCAAACTCAAATATTTAGTCAAAAAGACTTTATCGTTTATGTTGATGCCTTTATTAAAAATAAAACCCTTTCCCGCTTCATTAAGCCCTTTTACCGCTTTTATTGAAACCGGTCTCAATCCTTGCCCTGCCAAGTATTCCAAAATTTCCGCCGGTCCGGCAGCGTCAAATTCATCTTCAACTATTTTCCCGCTTGTTTGGGACGCTATGTAATGGAAACGCATATTAAAAAATTATTTTAATTATTCTAATTGTTCTAATTGTTCTAATCAAATCCCAATTATTAAATGACCAATTTTAGATTAATTAGGTCAATTAGAATAATTAGGTCAATTTTAGAGTTATTCGCGAATAACTCTTAGAACTTCTTCTACTGTTGTCATTCCGAGCGCGGCCTTTCTTAATCCATCTTCAAACATTGTTATCATTCCTTTTTTCTTCGCCACGTCGTTCAAATCGCTGAGCGAAAATTCCGGTTTGATTATCAATTTCCTTATCTCTTCGTCTATGCTTAAGACTTCGTAAATTCCGTTTCGTCCGCGATAACCGGTGTTATGACAAACAGCACAGCCTTTTCCGCGATAAAGAAATTTGGGAACGGTTAACTTTGACTGAGGATTTACTTCTTTTAATTGTTTTTCCAAAAAAGCCGCCGTGCCTTTATCAGCCGCGTAAGACTCTATGCAGTTAAGGCAGATTTTCCTTACAAGCCTTTGAGCGATGCTGACGTTTAAAGTCGCCGCCACCAAAAACGGAACCACTTTCATATCAACTAATCGCGGAACCGCGGTTGCGGCATCGTTTGTATGCAAAGAAGAAAGCACGAGGTGGCCCGTTAAAGCCGAATGAACGGAAATTTCGGCGGTTTCTTCGTCGCGAATTTCACCGACCATTATAATATTCGGGTCTTGCCTTAAAATAGACCGTAACCCAGTGGCAAAAGTTATTCCTGCCAATGGGTTGATTTGAGTTTGGTTAACGTATTTTATGTCGTATTCTATCGGGTCTTCAATGGTTACTATATTAACCTCCGGCCTGTTTAATATGTTTAAAATTGAATAGAGAGTCGTTGTTTTTCCGGAACCGGTGGGGCCGCAAACCAAAACCATTCCATAAGTTTTCTTGATGTTTTCTTCTATTATTTTTCTGGTGTCTTCCAAAATTCCAAGCTCTTCCATGGAAAGCGGGCGCTGGGTTGAAGGCAGAAGACGCATTTCCACTTTTTCGCCGTAGAAAACCGGAATTATGGAAATACGAATATCTATCATGTCCGGCCCTATTTTGTGGCGGAAACGACCGTCTTGCGGTTTCAAATGTTCGTCTATTTTCAAATCACCCAATAATTTTATCCTCGCCACTATCGCCGGGTGGACTTCTTTCGGCATCCTTATAATTTCATGAAGCACACCGTCTATGCGATACCTTATTAAAATAAGACTCTCCAAAATTTCAATGTGAATGTCCGAAGCCTGCAAAGAAATCGCGTAAGAAAGAATGTTGTCTATTATCGCGACTATCGGCACGTCTTTGGCCGCTTCTTTAACATCACCTATTTTTTTTCTAAGAGAAGCTTGAATATTTTCTTCAATTATTTGCTTAAAATCTTCTGTCAAATGCCGGCCGTAAAAAGCGAATCCCCTATTCAAATCGTCGGAGGTTACCAAAAACGGCTTTATTTTAACCTTAAGATTTTTTTCAAGAAATTCTATCGTCGCTAAATCGGAAGGGTCTTCCATCGCGACACTAAGCGTTCCGTCGCTTTCCTCTTTAAAAATAAGCGCTCTCTTTTGCCTTGCGAGATCTTCCGATAATTTCCTTAAAGTTTTTTCCTCAATTGCCTGCCCGCCCAAATTAACCAGTTCCACGCCGACGTATTTCGCCACCAAAGTATAAAAATAGTTCGGCTTTATCACGCCCTGCGAAATTAAAACATCTGCCATATTTTGGCCCATTCTTTTAGATTCAACCGCCAGTTTGTCAAAATTTTCCGCGCTGATTAAATCTTCTTTTATCAAAATTTCTTTAAGTTTTTGATTTGGAATCTGAAGCATAAGTTAATAAATTGACCTAATTATTCTAATTAACCTAATTGACCTAATAAATAACCAAATCCCAAGCGCCAAATTAACAATTGTTTTTTATCTTTAATTTATTATTTGGGGTTTTAAATAATTGGGATTTCATTAGAATAATTAGAAATTAGGACAATTAGAATAATTTTAATTTATATTTTCAGCAAGTTCCACCAAGGCAAAGTCTTCAGCCAATTCATTAATATTATAACAATAATTGCGACCGGAATCCACAACCAATAAAGCGACAGACGAGGAGACGAGTATTGAGTATTGAGTATTGAGTATTTAGCGACGAAAAATAATTGGACTAAAACGTAAACGACAAGCAGAAAAACAACATAAAATAGCCATCCCGGGTGGCCCGACAAAAAAATCGCCGAGGCGCCAAGATAAATTTCTTCGGGATAAAAAAACCGCTCTTCGTATTTTTTGTTTAAAATTTTCGCCGAAAACAAAAAAACCAAGGCCGCCGCAAGCGAAATTAAATATGGCGCGAAAAATCTGGTAAAAACGTAAAAAATAAAATAATTAGTTTGATAGGGCGGAAGAAGATTTTTGGATAATTCGTTTCCGGCCCAAGCCCAATATTGTTGGAAGCTTTGGAAAACGAGATAGGAGAATGTTAAAATTACCGCCCCAAAAAAAAGATGTTTATAAATTTTGCTCGTATCATTCGGATAAATTTGTAGATTCGGATGAATTCGTAGTTTCGGATCGCCTATACCAAAGGAGCGCAAAAAAATTTGCGCTCCCAAGAAAACGATTAAAATTGGTAAAATCAATAATAAAGACACTTTGTCTAAACTATAAAGCAAGATTCGTGCCTATCTCGTAATTCGAAGCGTTATTACCGCCGTCTGTACCCATTGGACCTGTAACCACCTTGTATTTGTCGCTTTCTAATTTTCCGACTATCTTATAAACAAAATTTGTGGCATCGCCCTTATAAGCATATTGGTATGTGGCGTTATTTGTCGGGTCTGTCGGAAGTGCGGAAAGCGGAGAACCGCCTGCTGTGTCAGCTAAAGCTATCGGCACCCACCCTGCCGTAGTAACGAGTGTCGAGGTAACTATCGTCGTGCAAGCTGACGAGAAAAAACCTGTGCACGTTGTGGTTGAAGCCATAGCATTCGGACCGCCAGCACCAATGGCTGGAGTTGTCGCCGTTGCTAAATAAAGCGCGATAGCGCTTTTAACGCTGCCCAAATCGGAAATTCTTTGCGCATCCCTGGCTTGAGCCATAAGCTGCGCAGGATTCAAGGTTAAAACAACCACAGCGGCTAAAATGGCTAAAATGGCGATAACGATTACAAGCTCAATTAATGTGAAACCTTTTTTCATAAAAAATATTCAGATATAACTTTCGACCTTTTATTTATATGATTATTATAATTTAAACTTATATTAAAACAATAGCGAAATGTGTATAAATCCAAAGCCGCTATAAAGCTATATATTCAACCCGGGGTAAGTCCCGATTTCGTAATAACAAGTGTCTTCCGTGTAGGTTGAACAAGTATTTTTATTGCCGCCATCGTTTTTCATCATATCCCTGTATTTTTGGCTTTCAAGGCGCGCGTCAACTTCAAAAGTGTGGTTCGTATCTTCGCCTTTATAAGCGTAAAAATAATTTCCGGAATTAGTCGGGTCCAAAGGCAAGCTCGGCAAAGGAGAGCCTCCGGCCGCTTCAGTTAAATCAACAGGCACCCAACCGGTGCTGTCTACCGCCGTTGAAGTGCTTATTGTTTCCGAGCCAAAAGGCCCGCTAACATTGCATCCGGTGACGGTGCAAGTCGGCCCGGTTCCTATGGTTGGAGTTGAAGTAGTTGTTGTAATATATAAAGCAACGGCTATTTTAACGCTGCTCAAATCGGAGATTCTTTGCGAATCTCTTGCTTGCGCCATAAGCTGGGCCGGATTCAAAACCAAAACCACAATTGAAGCCAAAACGGCTAAAATAGCGATAACTATGACAAGTTCTATAAGAGTAAAACCTTTTTTCATTAACTCAATGATAACATTTAATTAACAGTTGTTCAAAATAAAAATGTGGATAACTTTTATTTTGCGACGCTTCCTTGAAGTAGTGTTACTGGGCAAGAAATTCTTTTATTTTTCTAACTAATTCGTCTATGGAAGTTCTCGCTTTTATAAAATATTCTATGGCGCCCAAATCTTGGCCCCTGATAATGTCTTCGGGCTGACCCAAATTTGAAATAATGATTATTGGAATTTCTTTGCCCTGCATTTGCGGATTATTTCTTATTTCTTCCATCACTTCAAATCCCGATTTCTTCGGCAAAATAATATCCAAAAGAATCAAATCAGGGCTGTTTGATTTCAAAAAATTAATCGCCTCTTCGCCGTCGGCTGCATAACTAACTTCCAAATTTTCTTTTTGAAGACGATTTCTCAATAAAGAAGATAAAAACGTGTCATCTTCAACTAAAAGTATTTTATTCATAATATAATTATATAACTATTTCAAGTTTATTCCAAGTAAAGATTTCAGAACTTTTTTAGTTGCCCCAGCCATGATTTTAGGCTTTATGGCCAATACCTTATCGTGCCTCGCTGTTGCGAGCCACAATGTCGACTACTTAATTAGTTTAATTAGTCCACCGACAGCTTCCGCTACCGGTGCCTTGTTACGACTTAGCCCATGTCACCGAACTTACCCTGCGCCGATCGAAATCGGAGTTTAGGTATTCCCGGCTCCCTTGGCTTGACGGGCGATTATTTTCTTTGGAACTAAGAATTGATGTTCCCACCGCACGGACGGATTTCCCGTATACGGCGAGCTCAATGCATTTTCTGTTTTAACTGATACATCTTTTCTAAGCCTTCGGGTTTCAAATGAAATTCTTTCTTTATCATTGCGAATAATTCGCAAAACAATTTGAAATCTTTTTGCTTTGAGGGAAATTTCGGACGATGTTTTTTGAAAAAAGGAATAATTATTTTTTCTAAATCTTTTCTATTCGTTACTTCATATCGATAGCAATTTTGATGATTCTTCCTTTTATCTTTTTGGAAATAAACATTTCCGCACCCGAAGAAATTTTTCAATTCATAAAGTATTTTTTTGTCCTTGGCGACCAATTTTACGTAAAATCTCGGCTCCGCCTTGACTCGCCTTTTTGAATCGAACTTCTTCGGATTTCTGACGTAAAGCGTAAAACTGCCTTCGCCGTCAATTAATCCCACGATGTAATCAGAATTAAACATAATGTAATGAGTGGATGCCTTCCCGAGCACATAACGCTTTATGTGCTGCGGTACTACGATCCAGCTGACTTCTGACGCTGCGTTAGTTCTATTGTATCATGTCTATAAAAACATGAACAGACGTCAGATCTCCCAAGGTCAATTATAAAACTATTCTTCACATCCTCAAATGGTTTTTAATCGGTCTTCGCTATGCTCACCACCCTGTCATAGCTCGACCCCCATTCCGCCAAATGGCGGACGCTGTTGGGCTGCGATTTGCTTCCAGATCCTCCACCCGCGATTCTCGCGAATCGGGGCTATCTTTCAACTACGCCGAGCGCATAACGTTTTTATGCGCTCGGGAATCGATTTTAACGATTTAGTTTTACCCCCACACCAAAAATTGGTAAAAGGGCAAACCGCCACGGCCAAATTTTTTGGTGTGGGGGTTTATAACCTGCTTGGCGCTTTTATTGTGAGTACAGGACTCGAGAACGTATTCACCGCGCCATAGCTGATGCGCGATTACTAGCGATTCCGGCTTCATGAGGGCGAGTTGCAGCCCTCAATCCGAACTAGGGACGACTTTGATGGGATTTGCTCCGGATTACTCCTTGGCTTCCCATTGTATCGTCCATTGTAGCATGAGTGTAGCCCAGGGCATCAAAGGGCCATGCGGATTTGACGTCATCCTCACCTTCCTCCCCCCTCTTTATTCGCAAGCGAACAAAGAATAACTATGAATTATGACAATAACGATGACAAATTTATTTTGTCATTGTCAAAAGTCATTGTCATAATTTTTCTTTGAGCTTGTGCTCAAAGAGGGGGGCGGTCTTCTGCGACACTTGTAACGCAGAACGAGGGTTGCGCTCGTTACCCCACTTAAGGGAACGCTTCAAAGTACGAGCTGACGACAACCATGCAGCACCTGTCCAGACGTCCTTGAGAGACAACCATCCTTTCGAACAGTTTTCGTCTGAATTTCAAGCCCTGGTAAGGTTCCTCGTGTACCGTCGAATTAAACCTCATGCTCCACCGCTTGTGCGAGTCCCCGTCTATTCCTTTAAGTTTTAGCCTTGCGGCCGTACTTCCCAGGCGGTCTACTTAACGCGTTAGCTTCGCCACTCCGAGGGTCGACACTCGAAACAGCTAGTAGACATAGTTTAGGGCGTGGAATACAAGGGTATCTACAATTTTGTTACTGCGCAAAATACTCGTAAATATTGTTTCGAAAACACGCTATCAAATTCCCCACCGAGGAATTTGCGCTCGCTCCCTGCCTGCCGGCAGGCAGGTCGGCCTCGCTCGTCTCGCTTTGCGAGACACCATGGCCGCTTGGCCTGCGAGACGGTTTTCTCGACAATATTCACTCGCTTAATTTTTGCGCGAACCGGATATTTCTACCGGTCTCTCTATGTCGCCATAGAGTTCGGACTATATCATATCGCTGCTTTACAGCTAAATTCAAAATGCAAAAATCAAAATGCAAAATGAAGGTGCGAGGAAACTCGATTGCTCGACTTTCCTCGCGTATTTTAACTGCAAAGAACGACCTCGGCGTGTAGTCTCTGAGGATCCCATTAGCGGTAAGATTCCATTTCTGGTTCATTCTCGACAATCACTTCTACCCCAAGGGCATCAGCGACTTTTCGAGCGAGCGCCATTGCTTCTTCTCGCGGCATACAACCGAACGTTTTTCCCCAGTTCGAAAGATGTCGATAGTCGGGCAATAACGCTACACTCCCAATTTCCACCTCTAGCCGATAGTTATTCGGCGGAGGAGAAGTTGGGTCATGTTGGTCCGACGAATAAAATCGGACCTTCACTTGAATTTTTCCTTTCATGTTAAACCTCCTTTCTATGGTTTCCTGCTGATTGTCTGCATCGGCCAGAAATTTTTACCTTTCGGTATTCCGACATTCGCAGATTTTCCAGCATATAGCCGAGTTTGCCAAGCACATAAAGTTTTATGTGCTCGGGGACTATTCCACCTACCCAGGTGGGATTGACTGCTCATATTTTGAGCCAATATTTCTTTGAACTTGGTTTATAAATCGCGAGGTAATTTTTATCAGTAGTTAGGAAAATGTCGCTGTCTGAATCCCAAATCTTACGAAGTTGAACTTCGTAAGATTGGTTGAGTTCGACATTTTCCGTTAAAACAAATGATAAAAATTATCCCGATTTATTCCAAGTGAAAAGTTATTGGCGAGAAATATGAACAGCCAATCATCTAATCCTTTTTTCTGCCCACGCTTTCGCGACTCAGGGTCAGGAACGTCCCAGCAGAATGCCTTCGCCTTTGGTGTTCCAGCCGATATCAACGGATTTTACCCCTACACCGGCTGTTCCATCTGCCTCTTACGTCCTCAAGCTTTTCAGTATCCAACGCGGTCCCGACGTTAGGCGTCGGGATTTAACGTTAGACTTAAAAAGCCCCCTACTCGCTCTTTACGCCCAATAAATTCGGATAACGCTCGGGGTCTCTGTATTACCGCTCCTGCTGGCACAGAGTTAGGAACCCCTTATTCAATTGGTACTATCAACCGAGCACGTAATTTGGCACTACGCAAAAAAATACTTCATTCGCGTAATGAAACTTCCAAATTATGTGCTCGGCTTTCTCTCAATTAAAAGCAGTTTACGACCCGAAGGCCTTCTTCCTGCACGCGGCGTCGCTCCATCAGGCTTTCGCCCATTGTGGAATATTCTCGACTGCTGCCACCCGTAGGTGTACGAACCGTGTCTCAGTTTCGTCGTTGGAGATCGGGCTCTCACCCCTCCTACCGGTCATTGCCTTGGTAAGCCATTACCTTACCAACTAGCTGATCGGACCTAGGCCAATCTTGAAGCGATTTGCATCTTTACCGATAACTGAACTATACTCGCAAATCGCTTTAAAATTCCAAACTCCAATTTTCAAATTCCAAAACGTTTTTTAGAAATTAGAAATTCGGAATTAGAAATTTAAAGTTGTGAACATAATTCAATTATCGGACCATGGGGAATTATCTGATCTTTCGACCAGCTATGCCCCACTTCAAGGTATGTACCAGGGTATTACTAACTCGTTCGCCGCTGTCCCGCCGAAGGCGGGACCCACGAATCTACACAAATATTAGCTCGCTTTGCTCGCAACACGAATCAACACGAATCACAAAATATTTATTCGTGATTAGTGTCTATTCGTGTAGCGCGAAGCGCCTTTATTAGTGTTTATTCGTGAGTCCTGTCTTCGACAGGACCGCTCGACTTGCATGCCTTATCCACGCCGCCAGCGTTCATCCTGAGCTAGGATCAAACTCTCAAAAATAGTCTAAAAATTCAAGTTAAAAAGCGAAGAATTTTTAGCAACTATTTTTAGACCTCGCCAAAGCTCAAAGAGCGGAGGCGGGTCAAAATAAATCGGTCCGCCTTCGTCTTACGACTTCGGCGAGACACAATTTTGTTGCTAAATTTTCTGCGCTCTACATGCTTGAAAATTTAGACAAAGATTGGGACAACTAAAAAAATTCTGATTTGTTAATTACTCAATTAACTATTTAATTTTCAAAGCGCTTTCAAACCTGCCAATTTACCACTTTTCTGAAGTGTCATTATTTTAGCAGGCTACGGGGGCTTGTCAAGCCAAGAAAACGGTGATAATATAAAGCAATCCAAAATTACGAATACATCCGAATCTACAAACAAATCCGAATAAATCCGAAACGTATTTGTAGCCATTCGTAGATTCGCATAAATTCGTAGATTGGTATTATATTTATGAAAAAAGACATTCACCCCAAATACTTTCCGAAAGCAAAGATTAAATGCGCCTGCGGGAAAGAATTCACGTTCGGTTCCACTAAACCGAAAATTCAAGTCGAGCTTTGCAGCGCTTGCCATCCTTTTTACACCGGCAAGACCAATTTAATAGATACCGCCGGAAGAATCGAAAGATTTAGAGCCAGAAAAGAAAAAGCATCGACAAAGCCAATTAGAAAAAAGACCGAAAAGAAAGCGCAGAGAAAAGCCAAAGCGGAAAAGAAGAAATAAAAAGGCGGGCCCCAAATGACAAATAAAATTATTTTGGAAATACGGGCGGGGGCGGGCGGAGACGAAGCCGCCATTTTTGCCGCCGACATGGCGCGGATGTATCAAAAATACTCCGCAAAACGGGGCTGGAGATTCGTGATTATTGACTCAAGCCAAAGTTCGCTCGACGGCTATAAAACTTTTAGCGCCGAAATCCACGCCCCGCAGCAAGACAAGTCTGCTACGGGGTCCGTTCAGGAGTTTCCAGAACCTTACGCTTCTCTCAAACAAGAGTCCGGAGTCCACAGAGTCCAAAGAATTCCCAAAACGGAAAAAGCCGGCCGGGTGCACACATCAACAATTTCAGTGGCGATTTTACCCATGGTTGAAGCCCGCCAGGTGAAAATAAAAGACAGCGACCTTGAAGCCACTTTTTGCCGCGCCGGCGGACCCGGAGGACAAAACGTAAATAAAGTTGAAACCGCCGTTCGAATTCTCCACAAACCCACGGGCATCGTAGTTGCTTCCCGCTCTGAAAGATTCCAACACGCCAACCGCGAAAAAGCGATGGATGTTTTGCGCGCCAAACTTTTTGAGATGGAACAAATTAGAGCGACCGGCTCGGTAACGGATATGCGCCGCGAACAAATTGGCTCCGCCGACCGTTCGGAAAAGATAAGAACGTATAATTTCCCCGACGACCGAGCCACAGACCACCGCATCGGGAAAAAATTCCACAATATTGAAAAAATATTGGAAGGAGATTTAGATCCGATAGTGAGGGCGTTTAAGAAATCAACTAATAACTAATCACTTACTAATATACTAATGGGAACAAAATATAATGGATTAGTATATTCGTACAAACATTAGTAATTAGTTGATGTTAAGAGTTCAAAACATCAATGTCATCTTGAAATTGCTCTGCTTGGGCGATAACTCTTGCCCCGTAAGTTGAAAGATAATTTTTCCACCTGCTACCGGCATAATATTTCGCCGCTGCCTGTTTTTCTTGCGCCAAAGTGGCGCCCGCGCCAGCCCCCGCGCCTTTAAGATACAAAGCCGTCGCCACGAAAGCGTCTGTATTATTCCAAGGTGAAGGCGGGTTATTGCCCGTTACTCCTGAGATTTTATCGGCGTAAATTTTCCATGTTGAAGGAATGAATTGCGCCGGACCCATGGCTCCGCCGTAAGCGCCGTCGGAATTGGCGCAAGACACTTTCAAGTTTCCGGAATCCAAACTGTTGCCCAAACCTAAATCATCAACAATATCCAAAAATATCGGAATGTCGCGAGTCGGATGCATCGCGGTTTTATAATCGCATTTACCCACGTTTTTGCCCAAAGCCGATTCCCTGTCCAATACCGCCAAAATCAAAGCCGCCCTGACGCCTGTCCCCCTTTCGGCCATCTTTGCCAAATCATATGCTTGTTCAAATGTCAATTCGCCTCCACCCAACAATTGGAAAATTTGCTGCCTGATTTGCGCCGCGGTTTTTTTGGTCTCAGTCAAAACTTTCTGATATTCCGCTTCTTTGCCCTTGGTAACTTTCAGAAGATCCGCTTTTGTAGACTGATTCTGCTGAATGGAATTTTTCTGAGCGCTTTGATAAACCTTTAACGCTACCGCGTCTTCGCGTTGCAGCCCCAATACTTCTTTTTGGTCCAACAATTTTTGTCTATCTTGAACGATTTGCTGTATGGACAGCCTAACGCTGTCTTGAACCGACATAAGGTTATTCACGTCTCCCATAAAATCCGAAAGTTTGGGATTCGCCATGAGAATTTCAACTAAATTTTTGTTGTCGTTTTCGTAAAGAGTCTGGAGAGTTTGAGAAAGATTTTGTTTATTCAAATCTATATCGCTTTCTGTTTGAACGATTTGACCTTGCGTGTCGTTAATTTCAAGGTCAAGATTGCTCAATGTCAGATTAACCGACTTTATTTGGAGATTTAATTTCGCAATTTGACTGTTTAATTTATTTATTTCCGATTGTAAATTCGTCCCCTGCTTTTTATATTCGTTTATTGTCGATTCGTATTGGGAAATTTGGTTTTCAAGATCGGCAAGCTGGGATTCCAAAATTTTCCTTTGTTCTTCGTTTTGAGTTTGAGCCGCTTTAACGTTTCCTAAAGTCGGCGCCATAACCGAACCTAAAACGAAAAATACGACGGCTAAAAAAATAAAAACCGTTTGAAAAATCTTTTTGAGGGGGATTATAAGGATTAACTCACGCCGCAAGTTAAGCCGCGACGGCCTCCGGCGCTTTATGTCAATTATAAAATTTTTCATTATAATTGTCGTTATTTTTCTGTTTGCTTTTCTTCTGTTTCTTCCGCTTTCTTTTCTTCGCCTTCAACTTTCACGTCTTCAACCGATACCGGTTTTTCTTCAACAACTTCTTCAACGATCTCCGTTACAGCCACTATTACCGCTTCCGGTTCTGCCAAAATTTCAACGCCCTTAATAGGCTTTATATCTTTAACATGGATAGTTTCGCCTATTTCCGCCAAACCGCTGACGTCTATTTCAATATTGTGCGGCAAATCCGCCGGCAACGCGCGAATTTCCAATTCATGCATAGCCTTAATCAAGATTCCTTTCTTTTCTTTAACGACCTGCGCTTCGCCGATAAATTCAAAAGGCACCGAAACTTCTGTTTTTTCATCCATTCTCACGCGGTAAAAATCAATGTGAGAAATTTTGTTCATCAACGAGTCGGTAAAAGTGTCATTGATCAAAACCGGAATTTTTTCTCCATCAACGGACAAATTTACAATTGTGTTTTCGCCCGCCTCATTGAAAACTTTATTGAAATCTTTTTCAGGAACGCTTAAGTGGACATTCTTGAATTCTCTGCCGTAAAGTTCGGCCGGAATAAAACCACCGTCCCGCAACGTTTTAACCGCCTTGCCCATTATTTCTCTTTTTTGCACTGTAAGCTCCATGAATATTTTTTATCAACTAATTACTAATTTAAATACTAATATACTAATCCGTTATTAGTATATTCGTACAAGATTAGTTATTGGTTGATTATTATAACAGCTTATTAAATAATTTCAATCTCTGTATGACGACAGCTTTAATTTCTTCAACCGCTCTCGGCAATACCTTATACGGAACGATTTCTTCGGAATTTTGGTTTAAGGCCACTTCCATCCCTTTGCGCCAAGCGACTCTTAATTCGGTGTTTATATGAATAATTGAAATTCCGGCGCCGATTGCCGCCGGAAAATCTTCATCTTTTATTCCGGAACCGCCATGGAGTACCAAAGGGACGCCCACGGACTTTCTTATTTCTTCTATTCTTCTAATATCCAATCTTGGATTGCCGCCGGCGATTATGCCGTGGATATTTCCCACTGCCGGCGCGAACAAATCAACACCGGTTTCTTTAATGAATTTCGCCGCATCTTCAGACTTTGTAAAATCTTTCGGGTTCACCGCCGCACCTTCGGGAATTTCTTTTAAAACAACCGAGCCGGAACCGATATAGCCTGTTTCCCCCTCAACCAAAAAATCGGGATTTATTGATTTGGCGAGTTCAACCGCTTCTTTGGTTTTTTTAATATTTTCATCAAGCGGCAATTTACTTCCGTCGAAAACCGCCGAATCAAAACCCGCTTCAATCGCTTCTTTTAATTTTTCCAAAGAATGCGTGTGGTCGGCGTTCAAAAAAATCGGATAATCATATCCTTCTCTCAAACTTTTCACTAAGGCGGAAATTTGCTTTGCGCCGATAAATCCCCACTCGCCTTCCGAAACGCCGATTATTACCGGAACGTTTAATTCCCGCGCCGCCTCAAAAACCGCTTTCAACCCGACAATATCCGAAACGTTAAAATGCCCTATCGCCACCTTTTTTTCTTCGGCTTCTTTAATAAAGTCAATTAACTTTTTCATACCAGATATGTAGAAACTCGTTAATTTATTTCTATTAATATCTTATCGATATTCTTAGGAACGGTTTTCACCCAAAATGGCCAGAAAGAAACTGTGAATTTTTGGATATTAACATAAGAAGAAACCAGTGATTTCAATTCCTGTTCGTTTTTCCCAGTTACCTTTTGTTTGAAATCGTCAACGTTTATTGGCTCTTCAAAAACGCCTTTAAAATCAATGGCGAAAGAAATTTTACCTTGGTTGAAATCAGGTCTTGGCGCGCCGTATTCAAAAGTGTAATTTTTAATTTTTAATAAATTATCCCCTGTTGAGCCTTGGGCGATTTTTTCTATCAAATCTTTCAAGTCCGCTTCTTTAAATCCAATGCTTGAAGATTTGCCTTCTACAAAAATTGAAAAATTGCCCTTTTCGTCAGTTTGAGAATTAACAGTTTCTTTTGAAATACTGAATTGTCTGCTCCCATCTAAGAATTTGAAATCTTGGGGTATTTGGAGCGACAAGGCGGAATCGGTATAATCTTTCAATTGTTTTTCGGCATTGGCTTTGCCCTTTTTAATGTCGTCGTCAGTCGGATAAGCGGCTTCGCCGATAAATCCTCCCTTCATCGCCTCTTTTGAACTGCCGTAAAATCCTTCATACTTTGGCGTTCCTTGAAAACCCGGAATTGTAAACTTGCTTGCTGGCCCAATGTTATATTCCGCGCCGGCTTTATCCGCAATGACATCCACCGCAATGCTGGAAGGAGAAATTTTCCCGTTAACCACCTGCGCGCCCGGAACTGTTACTTTATCTTTTAAACGGAAAATTTTCCCGTCGGGCGAAGTAAATCTGGTACCCGTTACAAGAGCTTGCGCGTCGGAACTGTAAGAATTATAAATTGCGATTTTCCCTTCAGCTTTTTGCTGAACATTTTTCTTGCCGGTCGCGGCAAAAGAAAAAGTGAAGTTTTTAGATATTGAAAAAATTTCTGCTGGAATCTGCTTAGCGGCGGTTTCAGCCGAACCGATTTGAACTATTTTTTTATCCGCTATAACCGAATCCACGAAGGGCCATTCCGTTTTCTTAGTTTCAATTTTTATCTCGGCTTTTACAAAAAAAACGTTTATTAAATAAACCGCCGTTCCCAAAGCAATTAAAAGCGCGCCCAAAGAAATAAGAGTGTAATTTCTTATTTTTTTAAACTTAGAACTTTCCAGCTTCGCGATTTTTTCTTCTTCTTTAAATCTTTTCTCCTCTTTCTTTTCAAACTGCTCAAACTGCTTGTCTATCTTTTTTACCGCCTCGTTTATTTTTTCTTCCTGAATCTTCTTTAAATTCTGTCCGGATTTTTTTCGGACCGCGTCAACCGTTTTCTTTTTTCCGTTTGTTTCCGCCATACCCAGTAACATTACTTCAACTTAATCACGATAAATCGTGATTAGCCTGAAATAATATTTTTTACTTAATTCTTTGACCCGGCAACCTGCCTCATTCCTCGCTTTTTTAAAAGCGAGACATTGAAGTAGTGTTACTGGGCATAGTATTTATTATTATACAATAAATTTTAACAAAATTAACCCCGTAGTGAGCCGAGCGCATCGCTTTTCACAACGCCTTTGCCCTATCATTTATTTTACCAAAAAATTTGTTTTTATGCTATAAAATATCAATTCCAGAAAAAGCGGGTAGACGTTGCCGCGCTCGGTCTACTACGGGGTTAACCCCACAAAACAACAGCCTGTTATTTATGGCTTGATAAAAACTCCTCGGCGTAAACCCTGGCGAATAAAGAATCAGGCGATTGTTCTAAAAGCCTTTTTACTTCTTCCATTGCCGGCCTGACTTCGTCGCCGGAGATCTTTGATGGTTCGCGGAAAGGGTTTATATAGGAAAATCCGTATTTTTTGATTATATCAAGGTTTTCCGGCGAATTTTTAAGGAAAATAAGTCCGGCATCATCCCAGTAAACCAATGCCCAATTCTCCCCAACCAACCTTAAAATCAAAGGAAAAATTGAACGGCTTAAATTGTCCGGCCGGTAAGCCAATATGAAATAATTAATTTTGTATTTTTCATTGACTATTTTATCCCAATCCGGATAATCTTTAATCACAGTAAAAAATTCCACCAATTGAGCTTTGCCAAAAACTTCCGAACGGCCGTCTATGAAAACTTTTTCTTTCGGCCAAAATCGCCAAATCAAATATCCTCCTTCGTTGTAAAGGTTAAAAAACGGGCCTTTCAAACTATTCGCTTCAATGAAGTCCGATGCTCCGACAGGCAAGGTGTATTTATTAACGCAGTCGCGCGGGAAAGTTAAAAATCTCGTTCCCGCCAAAACTAAAATAACGGCCAAGGCGAAAAACGGCAGACGCTTGTAATCTATTTTTTCAAAAAACCCTTTCAACTCTTTTGAAGCGCAAATGCTGAATGGAACAACGGCGGCAATTGGCCAAAAAATACAATGGCGGAAAGAAATGAAAGGCAATATGGAAATTCCCGCAACAACTCCCAACCAAGCAATGTCGCGTTCGCTTCTTTTGAAAAACAGCCGCCAAATTAAAAATAAATCAACGATTGCCACCAACGCTAAGAAAAAACCGGTCTGCGCGTCCTGCCAAAAATTTAAAACCGATTTCCATTCTCCCACCCTTAAAACATCTACCGAAAACCGGACATAAAAAACATAAAGAAAGGAATGATATGTATTGGGATTAGCGAAACAAACCGCGATTGCGGCTAAAACCGCCGAACCGAATTTTTTAAAATCTCTCCTCTCAATATCGCGATTGCCGAAATATGGAAAATATTTTTTAAACAATTCTGCGAAAAAGTAAAATAATATGACTACAAGCCCGAGCAAGAAACTCGCATTAGTATTCGCCCAAAACAGCATAACCGCGACGATAAACCATAAATACCTATTCTTTTTTTCATGGCGGAAACTTTCAAGCGAAAAAATCAAAATCGCCAAAGCCAAATAAGAAAAAATCTGCGGCCTGGGAATCCAGAATTTAAAAGTTGTAAAAGCCAAGCCGAATAAAATCGCCAAAGTTACGTAAAAATTCGCGCCCTGCTTCATCGCCAAGCGGAAAACAATAAAATAGGTTAAAACCGAAATAAGGGCGACGAAAAATATAAGCCCCCAAAAACCCGTAAAAGCCTGCACAAAATAGAATATCAGCTCTGCCAGCCATTCATGGGTTACCCACGGCGCGCCGCTGGCGGTATAAGAAAAAACATCAAAATGCGGAACGCTTTTCATTTGCCAAATCAACTCCCCCGCTTTCAGGTGATAAAAAGCGTCTGATTCCTTAAGCTGGTTGCAAGAATAAATAAAAACCAGTCCTAAAAAAAGAAATAGCAAAGTTTTCTCCGTTGTGGAAAGCCTAGTCATTTAACTTAATTGTATCAAACAAATCTTTTCCCGCCAGCGTTCTCCGCTCGGATAAATTGTATTCGCTCAAACGCGAAAAACCGACGGAAAATAGCGAACTCAACCTCCGCTTCGCTTCGGGATTCAGACAGCGCGATTTTCCCGGTTTTTTGGTTCTTTCTTATTAATTTATAACCTCGCTACGAAATGCTGGCTACGGGAAAGATTTGTTTTATTTAGATTTGACTGAAAGCCATCGGCTTTGTTTGAGAAAACCGTCTCGCAGGCCGAGCGGCCATGGTTCGAGCTGATAAGCGAGAGAGCGAGGCCGAGAGCGAGCGCAAATTTCTCGGTGGGAAATTTGATAGCGTGTTTTCGAAAATGAAGCCGATGGCATAAACTATTCCAATATCGCCTTAATCCTTCGCACTCCGGCGCTGGCGGATTCTTCTTTTATAATTTTAAACTTGCCTAATTCAGACGTTCTACTAACGTGCGGTCCGCCGCAAATTTCTCGGCTGAAAGCCGACTCTGAGCCCGTCGAAGGGTTTCCTATTGTATAAACTTTCACCCGTTCGCCGTATTTTGAATCAAAAACGCCCATTGCTCCTTTTTCCTTCGCTTCTTCCAAACTCAGCTCTTCACAAATCACCGGCAAACCTTGTTTTATCTTTTCATTTACCAAATCCTCCACTTGTTTGATTTGCTCGGGAGTCATTTTCTCCGGGTGCGAAAAGTCAAAACGCAATCTCTCGGAAGTTATATTTGAACCTTTTTGTAAAACGTTTTCTCCGAAAACTTGCCGCAAAGCCGCCAGCATCAAATGCGCGGCGGTGTGATATTTTATGGTTTGTTCGCTGGCGTCAGCCAATCCCCCTTTGAACATACCCGTCGAAGCGGTACGGGAAAGTTCCTGGTGTTCTTTAAATTCTTCATAAAAATATTTTTCTATTTTTCCCCACACTTCCGAAACAACACTATCTGGCACTGAAAAAGATAATTTATTGGCATAAATAATAAATTCTTCCTTTATCATTTCTATCGGGAAACCAAAAGTTTGATAAAAATAGAATGCAGGAAATATTTCGCTTACAGAAATATTTGTTCCTTCATTAATAAATTGAAATTCCCACGGATGTTTTTTAACCGCTGCTTTTAATTTTTTTAATCCCTTGTCTAAAGTTTTTCCAAATTTTTCCTCTTCTTTGATTAATTGACTTGTTATAAAATCTTTATTTCTCCCCATTTCCGGATAAACTTCTTGATAAATTTTAACAGCCTCTTCGGCGATTTTTGAGGTGAAGGTTTCTTTCGCGCCGAGCGAAAAGCCATTGCGGACAGCCCTGCGAATCAATCTGCGTAAAACATAACCCGCACCGACGTTGGAAGGCGTTAATCCTTTTTCATCGCCCAAAATAAAAGTCGCGGCTTTTATGTGGTCTGCTATAATCCGCATCGCCCGGGTCGTTTCCGACGATTCGCCGTATTTTTTGCCTGATAATTCTTCAATTTTCCGGATTATAGGCGAAAATAAATCTGTTTTATAATTGTCGTCAAAGCCGTTTAGCGCCGCTAAAACCCGTTCCAAGCCCATTCCGGTATCCACGCCGGGCGTTTCTAATTTTGTAAATTTACCATCTTTATTACGATAGTATTCGTTAAAAACGATATTCCAAACTTCGACGTCGTTAATATAAATTTCCGTTGTAGGACCGCAAGGCCCTTCATCGCCGGTAGGACCCCAAAAATTATCTTTTTTGCCGAATTTCTTTATCTCAAAATTTTCTCCGTGTTTTTTCTTTGTTTCTTCCCAAAACCTTTCGGATTCAAAATCAGCGGCAGTTTCTTGGTCTCCGCCGAACACCGAAACATAATCAATTTTTAAGCCCAAATTTTTTACAATAAACTCGTAAGCATATTCTATTGCTTCTTTTTTGAAATATCCGCCAAATGAAAAATTCCCCAACATTTCAAAAGAAGTCAGATGGGTGTCATCTCCCACTTCATCTATATCCGAAGTCCTAAAACATTTTTGAATGGATGCGACGCCGATTGCCGGTTCACCATTTCCAAGAATAAAATCTTTTTTTGCATCAAGCTCGCCGGTATAATATTTTTTAAACTGCTGCATTCCGGCGGTAGTTAAAAGCACCGACTCATCATCGGGAATCAAAGATGAAGAAAGAACAGTTTTATGCCCTTTTTTTTCAAAAAATTCCAAATATAATTTTCTGATTTCTCCGGAGGTCATAGATTAGTATTCTTCCAACGCTTTGGATTTCGCGTGACCTTTTATTTTCGCCAGCGCCTTAACTTCTATTTGGCGGATTCTTTCACGGGTAACGCCGAATCTTTTCCCCACTTCTTCAAGCGTATGGGTAATGCCGTCTCCCAACCCGAAACGCAATCTTAAAATTTCCTGCTCGCGCGGAGCCAAATCAACCAAGATTTCATTGATTTTGTTTCTCAAAAGCGACTGCGCCGCCAACTGCGAAGGCGTTAGGCTTTTTTCGTCTTTAATAAATTCGGAAAGGGTGGAATCCTCGTCGTCGTCGCCTATCGGCATTTCTATAGAAACAACTTCCTGAGAAATTTTTTGGATATGGCGAATTTTTTCCACGCTTGTGCCAAGCTCAATGGCTATTTCTTCCGCCAACGGCTCACGCCCCAATTCTTGCGCTAATTTCCTTTTTGTCTGGGTGTATTTTGAAATGCTTTCAACCATATGCACCGGAATGCGGATTGTGCGCGACTGGTCCGCCAAAGCGCGAGTGATTGCCTGCCGTATCCACCAGGTGGCGTAAGTTGAGAACTTAAAACCTTTGCGATAGTCAAATTTATCCACCGCGCGCGACAAACCGATGTTTCCCTCTTGAATCAAATCCAAAATATTCAAATTGGGAGTGCGATGAATGTAACGCTTGGCTATTGAAACCACCAAACGCAAATTGGCGCGAATAATCTGTTGCCGCGCTTCTTCGTCTCCTTTTTCGGCTTTTTTAGCCAAATCTTTTTCCTGCTGGCCGGTTAAAAGAGGCGTCTTGCCGATTTCTTTAAGATACATTTGAACTGCGTCGGGCAAGCCGACTTCATTTATTTTCGCCGCTTCTTTCAGTTCTTTCTCGCTGATTTCGGACTTATCTTCAACTTCTATCAATTGGCTGGTTTCAATGACTTTAATATTCGCTTTTTCCAAGCGGTCGTAAACTTCTTCCAAAAAATCGACATCGTCTTCAATTTTTGGAAAACGCGAAAGCAATTCGCTATCGGTAACAAACCCTCTCGGCCTGCCTATTTTTACCAGCTCGTCTATCGCCGATTCGTCAAATTTAAATTTTTTCTCTGACTTTTTCGATTTTTTCGGTTTTTTTAAAATCCGCTTCTTCGCGGCTTTCTTTGGAGATTTTTTCGCCTTCTTGACCTTCTTAATGATTTTTTTCGCGGTCTTCTTTGACTTCCGAATTTTCGCTTTTTTAACCTTTTTGACTTTTTTTAGTTTTTTGGCTTTTTTCTTCATTTTTGGGCTATTAGCTTAATTGCCTGTAATTCTAACATTCTGCATCATTTTCGAGATTTCAGCAAATCCGCAGAGCAACGGCGATTAGGGCGGAGCAGATTTTTTTAAAAAATCATAGCTTTATTAATTTGGACAAATTCTTCCATAAGTTTCCCCACGCCCTCATTGTCCCCTTTTGTCTCGGCTTCTTTAATCAAATTCGCCACTCCCTGCCTTTTTTCTTTCAAATACTCAAGTTTTAATTGGTAAGTTAAATCGCAAAATTCTTTTTTCATTTTTTCCTCCTTTTCTTCATCATCCCCGTCAAATCGAGATTCAAACGCCGAACGCAAACTAATCATACCCGACAAATTATCAATGCGCTCTTTTTCAAAACTATCCGCCGCGTCCGCCCCGCCAGCCATGCTTTTTAAAATCATCAAATAATCAACCGGCAAATAATCGGAATATTCATTTATTTGTTCCCTGAAATCTTCTTTTATGCTTAAAATACTAAGCAGCCTTTGAGCGATTAAATCTCTTCTGCTTAACGCGGATTCGCACTGGCCGTTAAACTGATTTGTGCTGATATATCCGCGATTATCCGCTTTTTTATCGGCGTTTATCCGCGTTTTAAGCATTTCCATTTCTTCCGCCAAAATTTTTTCTTCAATTTTTGCCAGAACGGAAAGTTCTTTAAGCCAATGAGAACGCTCTATCGGGCTAGCCAAATTCTTTATTTTTCCCAAAATAATCCGCAAGTTTTTCTTCAACCCGCCAATGCCTTCGTTTTCCCCCAGATAACGGTTGAAATAAAATTCCATCGCGTGTTTGGCGTCCGCGACCAATTCGGAAAACTTTCCCGGAGATTCTTGAACGGCTTCTGCCGGGTCTTTATAGTCTTTTAACATTAAAATTTTCGCTGCCAAATCGTTCACGGACGCCAAATCAATCGCTCGTTCGGCGGCGTTAAGGCCGGCCTCATCGTTGTCAAAGCAAAAAATTAGTTGTTCCGCCATTCTCGCCAACGATTTCAAATGGCTTTCCGTTAGCGCCGTGCCCGAAGAAGCGACAACATTTTTAACGCCATCCTGATAAGCCATTAAAAAATCCATCTGCCCTTCAACCAAAACGGCGGATTTTGAAGCGCGAATATATTCTTTACTCTTGTGAAAACCGTATAAAATTTTTGACTTACTGAAAATCAAAGTTTCCGGGCTATTAACATATTTTCCGAATTCAGGCCTTTCGTATTTCGGCAAAACACGTCCGGTAAAAGCGACCACTTTCCCAAAATGATTATATATCGGGAAAATTATTCTGCCCCGGAACCTGTCCACGTAGCTTCCCCTTTCGTTTTTAAAATTTAACCCGGCGCGCTCAATGTCTTGTATGTTGAAACCCGACTTTATCAAATGCCGGGTCAAAGAATCGAAATCATTGTTTGAAAAACCCAATTCAAATTCTTCAATCGTTTCTTTTTTCAGCCCGCGCTCCAAAAGATACTTCAACGCCTCGGCGCTTGATTCGCTTTTTAATTGGCCGGCAAAAAAATCCTTGGCGGCATCGTTTATATCATAAAGAATTCCAAATTGCCTGTGTTCTAGGGGATTTGTTTTTTTGAGTTCTATTCCGGCTTTCTCGGCCAAAATTTTCAACGCTTCGTAAAATTCCAAGTTTTCGTATTTCATCAAAAACTTGATAATGTCGCCGCCTTCCGAACAAGAACCAAAACAATGCCAGGTCTGCCTTTCGGGAGAAACGATAAAAGACGGGGTTTTCTCCTTGTGAAAAGGGCAGAGAGCTTTAAAATTTTTTCCAGCGGGCAAAAGAGTAATATAAGAACGGATAAACTCGGCGATGTCCAAGCGATCTTTGATTTCTTGGATTGGAGAGGTAGTCATACCCAGTAGTAGAAACTCGACTGCGCAAAATAAAGCGAGCCTAAGAATCTTTATTTAATTTAAAATATTCTTATCATAATAACGACCTTATAATTTCAGAAAGCTTATTTTGCAAGGCGAGCTTACGTCGAGTTTTCACTACTAGGCATAGCTATGATTTTAGCCTAAAAAACCCGGGGGTCAACCCCGTAGTGAGCCGGGCACAGCGCCCAGTAGTAGAGCGCTATGCTCTCACTACTGGGCGGCTAGGCGTTGCCGTGCCCGGTCTACTACGGGGCAATCCCCTTAATCCCGTATTTGCTTGAAGAAATCAATGGCTGAAATCTTAAAATTTTCTTTTATTATTTCCTTGACCAAGGCCGCGTAAATGTGGTGTCTGCCGAAACGGCCTATTTTGACTGAAACTTTTTTCGCCAAATGATTTATTTTTATTTCCAATTTTTGGCCGTCGGAAACCTTTTGAAAATGTTCAATTGAAAAATCAACATCCTTGGAAAAACCGTAGCTTATTATTCTCCTGTCCGAAGACTCTGCCAAACTTTTTATCCGTTCGTCGTCGAAATTTAAAATCGCCAGCCCATTCCACGGCAATTTTTTTAGCAAAATTTTATACTCCAAAGCAATTTCATCCAAATTTTCAAAATTTTCGGCGTATATCATCGTTATGCCCGTAAGAATAACCGTCTTCGGCTTAACGACGCTCAGTAAATATTTCATTCCGTCCGGCCTGTCTATGGCCGCTTCCAAAACTAAAAATTCTTTCGTCATCGGCGCCTTGGCCTTAAAAGCTTTTTGAACGGCGCGATAAATTATTTTCAACCAAGAAATAAAATTTCCTTCGCCCGAGGGCAAATCCAAAATTGAAAGCGGCAGCCCAATTTCGGCATTGAAATTTTTCTTGTTCGTCCGAACCGGAAAATTCTTTTCTTTAAGCGCTTCAACAACGCTTTCTTTTATCCAGTGCCTGCCAACCGTTCCGGCAATAAATATCGCGTGCGGTTTTATCCGCCAAACGTAAATCTTCACAGACCACTTAAGAAAAAACCTTACTATGAATTTAAAAATATTATTCATTAAAATAATTTTTAATCCTTTTCATCGCTTCATGTATGTCCTTTTCGTTCCTGCCAAAGGATAGCCTTATGTGCCCTTCGCCCGACGGGCCAAAAGCTATTCCGGGCACAACCGCCACGTGGGCCTTATTCAATAAATCGGTAGCAAAATCCCACGACACAGACTTACGCTGACCTAACACAGACTTATGTTGACTTTTTTCCGTATTAGTCCGTGTACGTTCCATGAAAGTCCGTGCAATCTTGGGAAAAACAAAGTAAGAGCTATTCGGCTTTTGATAAGAAAAAACTTCAGGTAATTCGTCTAAATAACCGCAAATTAAATCGCGGCGCTCCTGGTATTGCCGGCAAAATTCTTTCGCTTCTTTATCGGCGAAATCCAAAGCGGCAATCGCGGCATATTGCGAAACTGTTGGCGCGCATGTTACCAGCGCATCATGAACTTTAACTATTTCCGAGATATTTTCCTCATCGCTATGGACAAAACCGATACGCCAACCCGTCATCGCGTAAATTTTTGACATGCTGAAAACTCTGATTACCATCTTCCGCAAATCGGGAATCTGCGCCAACGAAAAGAACCGATTCGAAACTGCGAATTTATCCGAATGCTCCGAATGGCTACTAATGTCGCCTTTATTATTCGAATCAATTTGTAGATTCGGATGCATTTGTAGGTTAGTATCGCTGTAAATAAAATCCTTATAAACCTCGTCGCAAATCACGAAAATCTTCTTTTTCCAGGCTAATTCCGCCAGCTTAAACAAGTCTTCCTTGGAGAAAATCGTGCCTGTGGGATTATTTGGATTGCAAAACAAAATCGCGGCAGTGCGAATGTTTATTTTTTTCGCCAAATCATCAAAATCTATTTTCCAGCCGTCTTTTTCAATCAAGCTTGAAAAGACCGGTTTTCCGCCCGCGACTTTTACCGCCTCGGGATATGAAGCATAGCTTGGAGAAAATAAAACAACTTCATCTTTTTTTTCATTAATTATTGAAATCAGGCTCGCGGTGATTCCCTCAATTGAGCCGACTGTGGCGATAATTTCTTTTTCAAAATCATAATACATTTTTTCTTCCGCCAATTTTTGTTCAATCGCCTCGCGGAGCTCAGACAAGCCATATGTAAGGGAATATTTTGCCGCCGCTCCCCTGTTCAACGCTTTCATAGCAGCTTTTTTGATTATTAAAGGAGTGTCAAAAGAAGGAATGCCCTGCGCTAAAGAAACTACGTCGGGAATTTGCGAAGCCAAAAGCTCCATTTGTTTTATCGGTGAAAGCTTAATTTTTTCCGTTCTTAAAAAAGGCATACCCAGTAGTAGAAACTCGACTGCTTAAATATAAAGCGAGCCGAAAAATCTTTAGTTAATCTATTTCGCAAATCACAATAACCTTTATAATTTGCTAAAATTTGCCCAATAAAGCGAGCTTATGTCGAGTTTTCACTACTGGGCATATTTTTATTATATGTCGTTTTTATTTAAGAGTCCATTTTTATCTCTACACCAAAATTTGGTGTGGGGGTTTATTCAAACTTGCCCATAAATACCTTTTCAAGGGTTTCGCTGTTTTGAATATCTTTTACGGCGCCGCTTAAAACGATTTTACCTTTGTTCAAAATGTAAGCGCGGTGAGCGACGTTCAAAACGCTTTTGATGTTATGCTCAACTATCATAATCGCGGTTTTGCGCCTTTGATTTATTTCAACGATTTTCTCAAAAACTTCTTTTATGACTTTCGGCGCGAGGCCAAGAGTCGGCTCGTCCAAAAGCAAAACCTTCGGCTCAATCATCAATCCTCTGGCAAGCGCGAGCATTTGCTGTTGGCCGCCGGATAAAGTGTTCGCTTTCTGTTTTCTTTTCTGTTTCAAATCCGGAAATAAATCAAATATTTCTTCCGTCCGCCGTTTTAACTCGCTTTTATCGCCTATCGCGAAACCGCCCATTTCCAAATTCTCTTCAATGGTCAGATTGGAAAACACCCGTCTTCCCTGCGGCACAAAAGCAATTCCCATTTTAACCACTTTCCAAGAAACCGGAGCTATCGGCTTTTCGTAAAACAAAACACTGCCCGAATCAATCGGCGCCAAACCGAAAATAGTCTTTAAAATAGTAGACTTGCCGGCGCCATTCGGCCCCATTAAAGCCACAATTTCGCCCTCGTCTATGGCAACATTAACGCCGTCAAGCGCTTTTACGCCGCCGTAATGGACGGAAATGTCTTGAAGCTGAAGTAAAATTTCGTTTGGCATTTATTTAACTTCGACAGCTTTACCATTATTAACCCTGTAAATTTTTTCTACTCGATCAGAGTACTGACCGCCATTCATATCGATGAACGAACCCGTTCCTTGAATTTTAATCGTCGTTAATGCATCACGAAGAGGGATGTTTCTCGCCGATGCAATTTTATAAGCTTCCAAAAGAACATTCGCCCCGTCGTACCCCATAGAAACTGCCGCGGGTATTTGTGAATCAAACCCATATCTAGATTTATATTTCCGGAGAAGTTCCTCTGTATTTTCGGTATAAACATTGGTAAAATAAACTCCATCCGATGTTAATCCAGCAGTATTAATCTCATCTTGCGTAAGTCCATCGGCAGTCATTAATCTTCCCTGAAATTTAAGCTGTTTTGCTTGAATTAAAAAAATACTATTTGCATTTGGATTTAATGGAAAGTAAATTGCTTCGGCATTCAAGTATTGCGTCTTGGCGATAGGAGTCCGAAAATCTCTAACATCAAGATGTACTCCTTCATTATAAACAATCTTTCCTCCTAGAAATTGGAATTTATCGATGAACGATTGGGATATCAATTCCGACCACTCTTCAGATTGATGAATAACAGCCACTCGTTTTAACTTGAGGGTATTAAAAGCATAATCTGCCATTTTCCTGCCGTTTACCTCAGTGGAAAAGCCGATGGTGAAAATATATTTGCCGGCAGTTTTCATATAATTAGTGTTATCCCATACTGCAAGTAATGGAATTTTCGCCTGATTAAAAATTGCGGCTGTTGGTTTAACTGCGGTGGCCCACGGCGTCAAAACGGCATTAACCTTGTCCACTTCTAATAATTTGTTAGCCACGGTTACAAATTCAGCTGGTTTAAACTCGTCATTTTCAGCGATATATTCAACATTTATTCCTTTTTGCTTCGCTTCTTCTATGGCGAGTATAATCCCCTTATTTATTTCTTCGCTATAAGGAGCCATATCTCCCGTCAATGACAAACTTGCCCCGATTTTTATCGCCCCTTTTTCCGCCGGTTTTCTGCTCACTCCATACCAAATTCCGCCGACTGCCAAAACCGTAATAATTATTCCAATAATTATTTTTGTTGTTTTGTTCATATTTAAATAATTTATATTACCACCTTGCCATCTATTAATTTTCCGAAAAACACATTAGGAACTCTTAAGCCGACATTGTCAAAATAAACCTCTCCATCGGCTCCGACAAATTTTATTGTTTTCATATTACCTATCCACTTTTCAGCATTACTATTATAAGAATTAGCCAACAACATAAAAGAATTGTATCCCATATCGGAAGCAAAAAGAGGGTCTTCATTATATTTTGTTTTGAAGCTATTTATAAAATCAGCCGTAAAATCATTCTTTGACATCGCGACCAAACTTTCATTTATTTTACTCATATCCGAACCGAGAATTTCTTGGTAATCGCGCGAGCCTGATTGTATACTTTGGTCAAAAACAAAATACGACCTATCTTTTAAAGCGGTTAATTTTAATAATTCCCCCACTAAAAGCGCGCCGTCTTTTGGCGCCATAAAAAACGCCACCACATCGGGCTTCGCATCCACAATAGCAAGCGCTTGCGACCTGATTCCTCCAATATCGCTGCCTATGTCAAACTTTTTAACATCCGTCCCAAATCCGTCTTTAAATCCGTCGTAAAAATTCTGATAAACCGGGGTATTATTGCTCACTGCGGCAATCGGTTTTGAATAACCCAATTCTTTTATTTTTTTACCAAGCGCGAATTGAATAGGTTTAGCAGCGGGCAAAACCTGAAAAATATTATCGTTTTCCGCCGGCTTGCTTTGTTCAAATCCCAAAGCAACGGGTTTCCCCTCTTTATGAATTAAATCATAAATGGCGTCTATGGTAAAAGAAGAAACAATCGCGTAGGCGTCAACTTTATTCAAACTTTTCAATTTTTGATACGCCGAAAGGCCTTTAACGGCGTCGAAGCCATCGTCTTCTACGATAATATTAAATTTTAGAGCATGCCCATTATTCCATTCTTCTTGCGCCAATTTTAAACCTTGGAGATATGCTTCTCCCGCAGGCGCGTATTGCCCCGTTGTCCCCGCGATAACTCCAAAAGTAATTTCCGCCGGCCTCTGATTCACTCCGTACCAAATCCCGCCGATTACCAAAACCACGATGATGACGCCGATAACTATTTTTGTTTGTTTTCCCATTTTCTTAGATTATTCACTATACGGCACAAACTGGCCGTTTTTGATCTGTTTGAACTGATTTTTAACTCCCAAAAATTCTCCGTGTGGACCAAAATGAAACATTCCTAATGCGCCTTTAAATCCTTCTAAATTGTGGAGATAATTTCTAATTGCTTCTGTATTAATACCCACTTTTTCTATAGCTTGAGCCAAAAGATATAAGGCGTCATACCTGGTTGCTGCCTCCCAATCACTAACATAACCCGGATAGGTTTTTTCTAATTTTTCTAAAAAAGCTGAACCTTTTGGATTTTCTGGATTATTTAAACCAGGAGCATCAACAAAAATTAAACCCTCGGCTTTTTCTTTGAGAGTCTCACGGAGGGCACCACCTGAAAAAGCATAATTACCATAGATTGGTACTTCCATTCCTAATTTTATCGCTTGTTCAATAATGGAAACAGCAGCAAAATCGCCATAAGCATTTACAAAAAGAGCCTCTGGTTTTTGGACTTTAATTTTAGTCAGATAAGTTTTGTAATCTACCTCGTCCCAAGCAGCCTTTTCTGCGGCTGCTACTTTTCCTCCTAATTTCTGAAAATCGTCTATAAAGTAATCATAAATTTCAATATTATCTCCCACATTATTGGAAATAATAGCCACCCTTTTGTAATTCTTGACCAAAAAATTAGTCAAATCCGCAGCTGTTTTTTCACTAGTAGGCCAAAAACCAAAAATATATTCTCCATCTTTGAAAAGCTGAGAATTAAAGGCTCCGCCAGTAAGCAATAATATTTTATTGGCCTCAGTTATAGGTTTTATGGCAAAACTCTCATCAGACGAACAAACTAAAATAGCGAGGACTTTATCAACCTCTATTAATTTTTTAGCAGCGCTAACTGCTTTCGCGGGATCGAGCTGGCTATCTTCGTAAATTATTTTGATTAATCTTCCACTTACCCCTCCGGCATTATTAATTTCTTTTAAAGCAATTTCTAATCCAGCTTTTTCTGTCTCGCCATAAATAACACCATCACCGCTCAACGGTCCAATAAAACCAATTTTTATCTGTTCACTGGAAACCGGCTTGCTTTGACTTTCATAGGCTGTATAGCCGATTACTGCGATTGCGGCGATAATTATTATTCCTATTATAATTTTTGTTTGTTTGTCCATAATTTTATAATTTTATTAAATTGACCTTTTAATTATATCATTACAGATTTCGTATTACGAATTAACTAGCAATCCGTAATTCGCAATTAGCAATTTGTAATTCACCAATTATTCTCCTAAATACGCCTCAATTACTTCTTTTTCCGCTAAAACTTTGTCCGGCTCGCCTTCCGCCAGCAGTTTTCCGCTGTCCATAACGAAAATATAATCGCACAATTCCCTGATTAAATTCATATTGTGCTCTATTAAAATGACCGTTTTGCCGTGTTTTTTCAGTTCTCTTAAAATTTCTTCCACTATTTTTACCATATGCGGGAAAAGACCGGCAAACGGCTCGTCAAAAAGAAAAATATCCGGGTCGGCATCAACCATTGAATTCGCCAAGGCTCTCGCGATTTCCAAAAGTTTTCTTTGACCGTAAGAAAGATTAATTGCCAGCTCGTTTCTTTTTTCCCACAAATCCGTTTTTTTCAATAATTCTTCCGCCCGGTTCAAATAAAACTGATTATGTTTTTCAAATAAAGATTTTAACGGCGCTCTTGAAGTCAGCACAACCAAAATATTATCTAAAACCGTCATTTGATTGAAGAGCCGCACTTCCTGAAAAATTCTTGTTATGCCGTAAAACGCAATTTCCCATGGTTTTATTTTTTTAATTTTTTCTCCGCTAATTATAAGAACGCCCCCATCGCTTGGGATTATTCCGCTTAAAAGGTTAATAAGGGTTGATTTGCCCGAACCGTTCGGCCCGATAATGCCGGTTATTTTCCCTTTTTCAACGGCGATTGACAAATCATCAACCGCGCGAACGCCGTCAAAATGTTTTGATAAACCCCGTAGAGCAACTGCGATTGGCTTAACATAATTTTTCGTAGCTTGATTTTCCATAAATAAATTTAATATAAAAATTTAATGATTTAGCATAAAAATAAGTTAAGCAAAAATTAATATCGCAGTTGTCATACGGGGTAAATTTTTGATTTCTAGGACAGGCATTGAATTAATTATTGAATAAATTACGGATTACGCATTACGCATTAATCGTTTACTGTAATAAACTGCCCATCACGAACCATTCTTATTTCAAAATCAGCTTCATTAATCTGTCCCAGAGAATTAAAAGATACTTCAGGAACTCCTATCCCTGAAACTTTAACCTTATAGAGAGCGTCTCTAATTTCAGTTCCTGTTTGCGCTCCACTTTTTAAAACTTCTGTAAGAGCCACAATAGCATTATATGTATTTAGCACTGATGGCCCAGACGGAAGTTGTTTATATTTTGCTTGATATTCTTTAACGAAATTATCATATACTGCTCCAGATGGAGTTTTTATAAAAGAATAAGTAAAACTTTCCATTGCCTCTTTAAATTTTTTAACCGCGTCTTCATTCTGGCCGGCAGAAGTGGAAAAAACTCTCGCTGAAAGCCCTAATTCTTTCGCCTGTTTCATAAAAGGACCTATATTCGAAACACTTTGCATTTCTACGAAAATAGCGTCTGGTTTTAATTGTTTCGCCTTGATAATTATAGTTCTAAAATCATTTTGGCCTATAGGAATTTGTTCTCTGCCTATAATATTCAAATTTTTCTCTTTTGCGGCATTTTCAAAAATATCAGAAACTTTTGTGTTAAACGCATCGTGGTCATTAACTATAAAGATGTTTTTTATCCCGTGGGAAAGCATAAAATTTTGCAGAGCTTGCACCTCGGTTAATTGAGGCCACCATGTCGAAAAAAGATAGGTAAATTTTTCTTTATCTTCAACAGTTTCAAGCGCCGCGCTGGGAGTGAGAAGAACTGTTTTTGAGTCTTCAGCTATTGGATAACCGCCCTGGAAGCTATCTCCCCATGTGGGCCCTATAATCACCGGCACCTTATCAACTTTAATAAGCTTCATAACGGCGTCCACTGTGCCTACCCCCGTTGATTTTGTATCCTCTACAACTAAGTTTATTTGTTTGCCATTTACGCCACCCCGCGCATTAAGATCATCAATATACATTTGTATTACTCTAAATTCTCCCTGTCCCCACTCAGAGGCTTCTCCTGTTCCGGCAATCGCAACGCCTATTTTTATAGAGCCAGAATTGCCTTGCTTATCCTCATACATTTGCCAACCGATGAAAACCACAATAACCGCAATAATTATTACTCCAATAATAATTTTTTGATTTTTTATCGCCTCTAAAAACTTTTGGCTTATCAAGGGATTTATTTTTTCCATATTATTGTACCTTTATAAATTCGCCGTCTTTAACAGTCTTCATCTCAAATGCATCCGATGGGGTCACAACAAAACCCATATCATCAAAGGATATATCAGATAGAGAAACACCTTTATAATTTTTAGTTTTCGCTAAAACCTTTTGCAATTTCTCTCCGCCTTCACCATTAGTTAATTCTATTGCTTTAGTAATTATTTTAAGCGCATCATACGCAGTCACGACAGATGGAGTTGATGGATTAACGCCGAAAGTTTTATTGTATCGCTCGGCAAATGAAGTATACCCATTTATTTCTTTTGGATAACTAAAATATAAATTTTCCATAGATTTAGGACATTGGCTAAGAGCATAGCTATCCCCTGCTCCCTCGGTTGAAAGAATTGGAACTTTCCCGAGAATCTCGCCTGCCTGTTTTAAGAATGGGCAATCCGTAAAACCATTAAGAACAATAATCACCGCATCTGGTTTTTTTGATTTAATTTTTGCCAAGTCCGTTCTAAAATCGCTAGCCACTGGATTATTAAGATTAATATCCTTAATAATTTCTATACCGAAATCTTTCGCGTTGCTGGAAATTTTATCACTCACATACTGGTAAAACCCCGTGCCGATTGGCCTTATAACCACGACCTTATTCAATCTTTTCTTTTGAGCGTAAGAAAGAATTTCTCTTATGCCAACTTCATTATTATACCAAGTTGAAAAAAAATAATTGAATGAGTTGCCATTTTTAAGCATTCTTGTTTGGTTTTGGCCGACCATAGGAACTTTAGCCATTTCAATTATCGGTAAAATTGCTTGAGCCGGTTCGTCCCATGTTGTTCCAACAATTGCTAAAACATTATCAACATCAACGAGCTTATGAGCCACTGACCCAGCAACATTTAATTTATCCAAGGAAACGTCCCCTACGACCAATTCTACTGGACGGCCCAATATGCCCCCTGTTTCATTAATTTCTTTTACCGCTAATTGTACGCCTTTTAATTCTTGCTCGCCTTGAGAAGCCCCTAAACCAGTCAAAGCAAAAATACCGCCAATTTTAATCGGTTCTTTTACTGTTTCTGACGGCGTAGCCGATTTTTTGTAAGCGTAGTAGCCAAATACAACGACAATAATTACTATAATTCCTATAATAATTTTTTGATTTTTATTCATATTTTTTATTCTTAAATTTAATTTTGACCTTTTAAATAATTGAGGATTGGCATTTTTATTGAACCGCCTTAATAATATCGCCATTTTGAACTTCAAAAATAGCCGTTGGCATTATTGTTTTATAATCGCCTGTAATTGTTATTTTACCTGAAACGCCATCGTAACTTTTAAATTCAGACATTGCCTTAATTATATTATCATCGTTTTTTTTATTATCCATAAGTTGGGCTAAAATATACATTGAATCATATGCTTGGCCGGCCGGTATGCCCGGCTTGCGATTATATTTTTTCTCGAATTTTTGCATAAATTCACCGGCATAAAAATCGGGAGCGATAAATTGCATATTATCGGATAATGGTTTGGTTTCGCCAGCCAAATAAGCATCAACTTCTATGCTGTACAATTTACCCTTATATCCCAATTCTTTAATTGTTTTTACCAACGGGACAAATTGATAATAAGTCCCCGCGAAAATAGCTTCCGGCTTTGAATTTAACGCTTTAGTAACTGTGGCCTTAACATCATTCGTGTCAGGCTGCAATAACTCTCTAAATAAAACCTTTCCTCCCATCGCGGAAAATTTATTGGCAAATGCTTCCGTAACTTCCATTTCCCAGCTATCTTTTGTGCCGACAACGCTTATATTTTTTATACCTTGATTAAAAACGTATTCCGCCATTTTTTCGGCCTCAATAGTCGGGTCCATCCAAATTAAAAGAGGATTATAGGCTACCGGCCTATTTTGAAAAGGCGCATAGCTTGGCGTAACTACGGGAATTTTGTCCTGAGCGATAAGAGGCGCGACAGCCGCGACTTCTGCTTGAGAAAGAGGGCCTATTATGACGTCAACCTTATCAACTGAAACAAATTTTTGGTACGCCGAAACGGCTCTTTTCGGTTCACCGGCTGTATCTTCATACAAAACTTCAATTTTTTTCCCATTAATGCCTCCATTATTATTTATTTCCTCAACGGCTAAGTCTATTGCATTTTTAGCATTTTCGCCCCAAGCGGCAGCATCGCCGGACGAAACAATCAATGCTCCTATTTTTATAGAGCTGGAATTGCTTTGTTTATTTCCATATATTTGCCAACCAACCAAAACCGCGACAATCGTGATAATTATCGCTCCTATAATAATTTTTTTGTTTTTATTCATATAATTATTTTATCCCTAAATCTTAATTCTTAAATCATAAATCTAAAGTTTATATTCTCCCACTAACCCCTGCGGCCTATACAACATTAATAATACCAGAATAACTCCATAAACCACTTGCCTCATTTGCGCCGCGATGGAATCAGGGAAACCGACAAACCTCAAAATTTCCGGCAAAAGAATCAAAAATAACGCGCCTAAAATTGAACCGCGCAAATTCGCCAAACCGCCCAAAATTATTATCGCTAAAATAAAAATTGATTCGTTTAATGTAAATGACGACGGATCTATAAACGTTATATAAGAAGCGAAAAGCGAGCCCGCAATAGCGGCCATCATCGCGCCGATTACGAATATTATTGATTTATAAAGACTTGTCCGATAACCGAAAACTTGAATAGCTTTTTCGTCTTCGCGAATCGCTTTCAAAACTCTACCAAAAGAAGAATTAACGATGAAACGGGAAATGAAGTAGACGAGGATTAAGAATAAAGAAGCAAGAATCAAGAAATGAAGATTGGAACTAATTTCCAATTTCCAATTTCCAATTTCCAATAATGGCCGCGAAATTCCGGGAATTCCCAGCGGACCGCGGGTCAATTCCTGCCAATTCAAAAATATGCTGAAAACTATAATGTTGAAACCGAAAGAAACAAGGGCGTAATAATCGCCGTTAAATTTGCTTAAAACAAGGCCTATGGCAAAGCTTACAACGCCCGCTACCAACATTCCTAAAATAACCGAAAGGAAAAAATTAACGCCGTAGCCTGTTAAAAGAATCGCCGTGGCATACGCGCCTATGCCGTAAAACGCCGATTGGGTAACCGACAGCAAGCCCGCATACCCGACAACCAAATTCAAACTGATGCCCAAAATGGCGTAAATGGCGAATAGGATTGCTAAATGAATTAAGTATTCCATTGGGTTAATTGAATAATTACGAATTACGGATTACGGATTTGTTTTTACGATGATTATCTAAATAAATGGTGAGACCGCCGATTTGGCTTGCTAAGGCTTCTAATTTAATATTGATTTTATCAAATTCACGCTTATCAATATAACCGACTGTAAAAGCAATATATAGCTGATTTCTAACTTCACCGACAGAACCTTTTGATATTTTAAGAAACCTAATAAATTCATTGTTATTACTTTTTTCAAATCCTTCCACGATATTAGAACTTACGGAAATAATCGCGCGCCTTATTTGGTCTCTTAAGCCAAAATCTCTATTGAATTTCGGGACAGATGTTAAATCATAAATTAACCTAGTTATTTCCAGAGATAATTTCCATATCGGCAATTCTTCAAATTTTTTATATTTCATATAATTTAATTCGCAATGCGTAATCCGTAATTAAATAATCACTTTTTAATTATTCCCTTAGGACGAATAATTAAAAAGATAATTAATAACAAAAATGCGATGGCGTCTTTCCATTCTCCCGACAATTTCCAAATTCCAAAATTTTCAACAAAACCCAGCAAGAAAGCGCCTAAAACTCCACCATAAATGTTGCCCACTCCACCAATAATTGAAGCAATTACGCCTTTTAATAAAAGGCTCATTCCCATTGTAGGTTCAATGCCCGTGTCAAAACCAATCATTATTCCCGCCCAGCCGGCAATGGCTGAACCGACGAAGAAAACATAGCCGATTATTTTATTCGTGTTAATGCCGATTATTTTCGCTACCTCTTCATCGTCGCTAACGGCTTTAACCGCTTTACCTATCAATGTAAATTTCAAAAAAACAGCCAATCCCGCCATTATCAGAATTCCGGAAATCAAAATTAAAACTTGTGTTTGGGTTATCACCGCCGAGCCGACCCCGTAGCAGATGCTTCGCATCGCTACGGGGCAAGAAATTTCATAAATTTTTTGCCCGCCGATATCGCTTGAAAGAGTTTGGAATTGGCTGGTGAATAAAATCGCGATTATCGCCTGAACCGCCGTAAAAGCTCCCAAAGACGCCACCAACAAAACCATATTTGACGCTTTCCGCCCACGAAGCGGCGAATAAACAATTTTATCCAATCCATAGCCGATTAAACCGGCCAAAACTATCCCGATAATTACGGCTAAATAAATATTCCAGCCCAAAGTTTTGCCGAAATAAAAAACGGCGTATCCGCCCGCGGTGGCCAAAACGCCGTGCGTTAAATTGAAAAATTTTGTCGCCCCGTAAATCAAATTAAAGCCGAGCGCCACCAAGGTGTAAATTGCGCCGGCAATAATGCTGTTTAAAATCAGCTGGGGAATAATATCCATTTAAAATCCGATTAAAAATTTCCTGGCTAATTTCGGCTTTTCTTCCGTAAAAAATTTCTTAATCTCATTCCATTCAACGGAAATGTGCATTTTAGGCATTTTATCTTTTTCGGCATCGTCAAAATAAGTTAAACTTTTGATAATATGATGGATATTGTAATCGTACTTGCCGAATTTTTTTTGGAAAAGAAACAAAAATTCATCAAGAGGTTTAACCTTTTGGCAGATAAAATACAAATCAATAAAATCGCGTTTTGTGCCTCTGTCTGAAATCGCCAAAATTTTCATCAAGGCTAAATCAATAATATCGGCTATCCGCAAATTTCCATATTTTATCGGCTTGTTTAAAAGTCCGTATGGAAGAGAAAAAAAGCTTACTTTAACTTCGTTCAAGCTACCCGTTAAGGTATCTTCGGAATTTTTAAATCCCTGGAAAATTCCCAATGTTTTTAAATTTTTAATCAGATTCGACGATGAAAAACTTTTTTCGGTAAAAAAATCCAAATCTTGCGATTGCCGATGCTTGAAAAAAAGGGCTATTGCCGTGCCGCCAGCCAGATAAAAATTTTTCATAAATTTCTGCCCGCTTAAATCCTGCAACAAATTGCGGGTTTTTAAAGGAATATTGTTTAAATTGAAATTCATTTGTTTTTTAGCGCGACTAAAGACGTCCAAAAATTTTTCGTGAGTGGCGAAATTTCTCTGCTTTCCAAAGCCTCAACCCAATATTTTTTGCCGAATTTTTTCCAAGCCCAAGCTACGGCTTTTCCATCGCCATATTCCAAAATCCTTTTCAAAATATACACCTGGTCTTTATTTAAATCCAACCTTTCGAAATTAGTGTCCCAAAAATATTTTTTAATCGTATTCTTAGCCATAATAGTTAATTATATTATAGCATAAAAACGCCGCAAAATCCAACAAAAAAATCCCGAGTTTTGGCCCGGGATTTTGTTATTTCCAATTGATTTTTTAATCGGCATTTACGAATTGGCCGTTTTTAATATTTGACAAATTCTCCATTTTTAACAACAAATACATCGTAATTTTGCCCCTCAATATCTCCATTAGAATTGAAGATTATTTTTCCGCTCGCTCCGTCAAAATCTTTTATAAGATACAAATTATTTTTAACATCTCCACTTACCCCTTCAATTGCTTTCGCGAGTACATAAAGAGAGTCGTATCCTCTATCGGCAAACATTCCCGGCTTTTTGCCGTAATAATTTTCATAGCTCTGATTAAACTTTTGAGCTGCCATTCCCGTAGCGCCTGCTATTGTTATTGCCATTAGCCCTTCGGTCGCGTTTCCTCCATTTTTAATAATATCCGTTCCTTTTGAGCCACTAGTGCCTATAAATTGCGAGTTTATATTGAGTGCCCGCGCTTGTTTTACAAGCAATCCGCCGTCAACGGGATAAGAAATCATATACACCGCCTCCGGATTTTTTTCTTTAATTTTTACAAGTTGGGTTCTAAAATCTTTAGCGCTTTGTTCATACCCTTCAGAATCAACTATATTACCGCCTAAATTTTTATAATAACTTTCGAAAACGTCTTTTAGCGCCTTGCCATAATCGTTATTTAAATAAATTATAGCGGACGATTTTTTATCAAGTTTATTATAAATTGTTTCTGCCGCAACCTTAGCTTCATAATCATCAGATGGATAAACTCTAAATATATAGTCTCCTGCGTTTGTAATATCCGGGCTTGAAGCGGCGGCCCCTATAATAATAACTTTTTTGTTATTTGCCAATGGAGCGATTGCAAGAACTTCACTTGAACATACTGAACCTAAAATATATTTAATTCCCTGAATATCAACTAAATTATTGAACGCTGACGTAGTCTCTTTGGGGTCGCATTTTGTATCTTGGTAAATTAATTGAATTTTTTTACCATTTACGCCGCCGTTATTATTTATTTCTTGCACTGCCAAATCTAAGCCAGCCTTAACATTTTGCCCATATTCAGCAATCTGGCCGGTTAATGGCGTCAAAACTCCAATCTTAATCGACTCGGTAGAAACCGGCTGGCTTGGGCCTTTGTAAAGAGTATAGCCGACGGCAATAACCGCAATAGCGATTATTACGCCAATTACCCATTTTGTTGCGTTGTTCATAGTTTCATTGTTATTTTCTAATCGGCATTTACGAATTGGCCGTTTTTAATCATTTTAATAACCATCGGCTTTTGAACGTCACCGTTTTTGTCAAAAGTGATTAAACCGCTGGCGCCGTAATAATTATTGCCAATCTCAAAAAGCTGCTTTTGAATATTTTCCGGCGTTCTGTCGCTTTGAGCAATTGCTTTAATCAAAAGCATTGTGGCATCATAGCCTTCGGCTGCATAAGCTGGCGGCTCTTGGCCGTATTTTGCTTTATAACTGGCAATAAAATCATTAAATTCTTTATTATCTGGCGTGGCGCCAAACGGGAACACAAGACCGTCTGCGGCGCTACCAGCATTATCTATCATATCTTGAGTACCCACGCTCGTTTCAGTAGCAATAAACGGCAATTTTATCCCCAATTCTCTTGCTTGTTTAATTGCGAAAGCGGCCTCCTTCGGAACTCCGCCTATAAAAATTACATCCGCGTCTGATTGCTTAATTTTTGTAAATTGTGTCCTAAAATCTCTATCGCCCGTTTTAAACGATTGGTCAACCGAAATTGTGCCTCCTAACCCAATAAATGTTTCTTTCGTGTCTGCTTTTTGTTGAACCATGGCGTCCTGACCTGCGTCAAAAAATAATGCGGCTTTTTTATAACCTTTATTATAAGCGTATTTTGCCACGGCAACGCTTTTATCGACATCTGAAGCAATTACCCTAAAAATATAATCACCGGCGCTGGTAACTGATTTTGATGTTGCTACCGGGGAAATAATAGTTAATTTATTTTGTTCTGTTGTTTGCGCTACTGCCAAAACCGCGCTTGAACAAATAGGCCCGACTATTCCATTAACTTTATCCAAATTAATCAATTTCTGAGCGGCGCTAATATCATTCGCAGGCGTACACGTACCATCATTTTCAAAAATAATTTGAATTTTATCTTTCATTCCGCTATTTTCAATAGCAAGATTTGCAGCATTTTTTATTCCCTCGCCATAAGTGGCTAAATCGCCCGTCAACGGCAAAATCGCCCCGATTTTTATCGGCTCAGCGGAAACCGACTGGCTTACCCTATTTAAGAAATAAAAATAGCCGCCAATTGCGACGACTAAAACGACGATTATCCCAATAATTACTTTTTTCGACCCGCTTGCTTCTACTGGTGAATATTGGTTTGTATCATCCATAAATTTAAATAAATTAATATATTTTCGACTGTCTTGATAATATCATCTCTCATTTCTTTTGGCAAATCGGTTATTAACAAATCAAAAACCCCTCCCCGACATTGGTCGGGAAAGGGTTTTACAAATTTTTGCAAACTTCCGGTTAGATTTTCAAATCATCAACCGCTCTGTCTACGTCGCTTCTCATCGGCCTTGTTGAACCTTCCGGCTCAAGAATCTTAAGATTCACGCGGGCATTGTTTTTAATGCCGACGATCCTCAAAAGCGAGCGGATGGCTTGGGCGGTAGAACCTTTTCTGCCGACAACCTGACCCATATCAAGCGGGTGGACTTTTAAAATGAGAAGTACTCCCATTTCGTCAACTTTCCGCTCAACTTTAACATCATCCGGATGATCCACTATGTATTTAACGAGAAAATTTAGAAATTGTTCGTCTCTGAATTCCATGATATTTCTTTAATTAATCAATCTGTTTTTCGACCTTTATTTCTGACTCTCAAATATCCACGAATTTTAGCACGAATATCACAAATAATTATTTGTGAAATTTGTGGTAATATTTGTGTAAATTAGTGATTACTCTATTTCCGCCGCCGCCTCTGCCGGAGCCGCTGTTTCAACTACCGCTTGCGCCGGAGCTTGTTCAACCGGAGTTTTTTTACTCTTGGCGTGAACCGCTATTTTTGGCCCTTTAATCGCTCCCGATTTCACCAATAAATTATGTACTGTGTCCGTCGGCTGGGCGCCAACTTTAATCCAGTAATTCGCCCTCTCGGCATTCACTTTAAATTCTTTGCTTTTTGGGTCAAGCCAGCCGAGATCTTCAACATAGCGGCCGGTAACCTTTGAGCGTTTTTCCAAGACAACCAGCCGAAAAGACGGTTGGCCTTTTTTGCCTATTTTTTTGAGTTTAATAGCAAGCATGTATTTCGCTTTATCAACTAATTACGAATTTTTGTACTAATATACTAATCCGTTATTAGTATATTCGTAAGTCATTAGCTATTAGTTGATTTATTTTAATTTTGTATAGCTTATCAATATATTCCAAAAAAATCAAGCCGCTGCCTCCATCTTCAAGGATATCACTTTAGACGTTCCCTCGTCGCAAACCGTAATTCCGTACAAAACGTCCGCCGCCTCCATTACGGCGCGGTTGTGGGTGACGATTATAAATTGGGTCTTTTTTGAAAATTCCTGGACAAGGTTGGCGAACCGGCGGGAATTATTTTCGTCCAAAGCCGCATCAACTTCGTCCAAAAACAGAAACGGCGGAGGCGAAATTGAGATAAGCGCGAAAAGCGCGGCTATTGAAACCAAGCTCCTTTCGCCTCCGGAAAGAAGTTCTAACGAATTGATTTTTTTCTTCGGCAAGTTCAGTTCAATTTCAACGCCGGATTTCAATTCTTTTTCTTCCTCGCTTTCTTGATTTTTATCGCTTTCAGCATTCTCGCTCTCTTCGCCGTTTCCACCTTTGTTCTTAATTCTTAAATCATAATTCTTAATTCTTAATTTCGCCTGGCCGCCGCCGAACATCAAACGGAAAAACTTGTTAAATTCTTCGTTTATCAAACGTAAAGAGCCGTTAAATTCCGAATGAATTTTCTCGCTTAATTCTTTTATTAAATTTCTTAAATCAACTATCGCTTTCCCTAAATCACCCGATTGAGCGTTTAAAAAATTGAAATGTTCTTCTGTCTCTTTGGCTTCTTTAATCAAAGATTCATCCACTTCTCCCATTGAAGCAAGTTCCGAGCGGAGCTTGAACATCCTCCGTTCCGTGTCCAGAACGTCGGAGTATTGAGTAATGAGTGTTGAGTGTTGAGAATTGAAAGTTGAAAATTCTTTTATATCTCTGCCGATTTGGCGCAATTGACTTTCCAAGTCTTGAAGCTTCAAATTAAGCCTTTCTTTTTCAAAAAGAATCTTATTTTTTCGCTCTTCAAAATCCGCCAACTCTTTTCTTTTTGATTCCAAAACTTCAAACGCTTTCTGGAAATTTTTGTTAAAATTCTCCATTCCTTGGGCTATTTCAACTTCGCGATTTTCAAGCGATTTAAGCTCTTTTTCAAGCTTGTCAAAATCTTTAAGCAAATTTTCTTTCAGTTTCTCGAATTCAAAAAATTCTTTCGGCTTCTGCTCTTCGCCCTTAGCCGGATTCAAAAAATCGGCGATTTTCCTTACCATCGCCTTCAAGCCTTTTTTTAATTCTTCAATATCGGAATTTTCCGAAATTTTTTCGAGATTTTCTTTTGTCTCATTTATTAAAACAATGAGTTCCTGATTGTTGAAATTTTTCCCCTCGCTTTTTTTCTCTTTGCCCAAAAATTCCATTTTTACTTCCAGCCTGCCAAGCTCTTTTTCTATCTCCGAACGCTTTGCCGACAATTCTTGGCGTTTGTTCTTTATTTCTTTCATTTCGGAATATTCCTGCGGCCGGGCTTCCACTTTTTTAAGTTCCGCTTCGGCAACCGACATTTCTTTCCGCTTTTCGGAAATTTGTCGTTCCAATTCTTTCAATGCCGGCGAAATCTCGTCTTCTTTATCCGTTATCTCTCTCAATTTTTTGGAAAAATAAAAGTTCTCAATGTCCTTAAGCTCGTTTTCTATTTCCGTCCGCTTCAGCCATTTGCTCGTCTGGCGCTTAAGCATTCTTAGCCGCGGAGCGACTTCCGCAATCACCGCGCTCACTTTTTCCAAATTAAAGCCCGTATTTTTTAATTTACGTTCAGCCTCGTTTTTTTTAAGCTGATATTCGCGAAGGCCCAAAATTTCTTCTATCATCGCCCTGCGCTCTTCCGCCGACGCCCTAACGAACAAATCGCTGTCGCCCTGGCCGATAATCGTGAGCCCTTTCGTACCCAAGCGCGAACGGCTGAAAAAATCAATTATGTCTTTATGCCTTACTTCGGATTTATTGATAAAGTATTGAGAAATTCCGTCACGGGCAACTCTTTTGGTAATCGCCACTTCTTTAAAATCAACCGGAAAAAAACCGGAGCCGTTATCAAAATAAAGCCCGGCTTGAGCCATGCTCATTTTCGCTCTTTTCGGAGTGCCGTTAAAAATAAGGTCTTCCGCTTTGGCGCTGCGCAAATTTTTGCTTTCACGTTCGCCCAAAAGCCAGCGAACCGCGTCTATGATATTTGATTTTCCCGAGCCGTTCGGCCCGACAATGGCCGTGATTCCGGCAGGGAAATCCAAGACCGTTTTTGACGCAAACGATTTAAAACCGTTAAGTTCCAAAGATTTTAGATGCATTGTTTATAAAATCACAATTTCCAAGCACCAAATTACAAACAATATCAAATTATCAAAATTCTAAATTCAAAACGTTTTATAGTTTTGGGCATTAGAAATTAGAATTTGTTTGTAATTTGTAATTTGTTATTTGGAGCTTAATTCTTTTAGCGCATTTTTTGCCGCTTCGCTTTCAGCTTCTTGTTTTGAATAGCCTTCACCCTCGGCGGACAATTTATCGCCGAAAAACACTCCGATTTTGAATATTTTTTTATGGTCGGGCCCCCATTCTTCCAAAACGGAATAAGTCGGAGTCAACTTCAATTTTTCCTGAACTATTTCTTGAAGATAGCTTTTCGGGTCTTTATAAAGCCCGCCGCTGATTATCCTTTCAAGATTTTTTTCTATTACGGATTTTTCTATGAGTTTTTTGGCTTCGCCGTATCCGGCGTCCAAATAAATCGCGCCTATCAAGGCCTCTATGGCATTCGCCAAAATTACTTCGCGCGCTCGGCCGTCGTCTTTTTTCTCGCCCCGCGAAAGTAAAATAAAATCTTCCAAATTCAAATTTTTCGCCACCAAGGCCATTGTTTGATAATTTACCAAAGCGGCGCGAAAGCTGGTAAGCTGACCCTCGGGATAATCCGGAAATTTAGCGAAAAGATTTTCCGTAACAACAAGTTCCAAAACGGCGTCGCCCAAAAATTCCAGCCGTTCGTTATGCGGAGTTTTCCATGAAGGATTTTCATTAAGATAGGAACGGTGAGTTAAGGCCTCGTATAAAAGGTCTTTGTTTTTAAAAGTTATTCCCAGTTTCTGCTCTAATTTAGATAAATCTGATACCACTATAATTAAGTTCAAAACTCAAAAGGCAAAAGTCAAAAGTTAAAGTCAAAAGCTTAAAAATTTTTAGTTTCAACCGCTTTTGAATTTTTAATCGTAATTTTGACTTTTGATTTTTAAATTTTAAATTCTTTATTACACTCTTCTTGGTTTTTTTGGCCTGGGGCCGTTGTGCGGAATCGGAGTCACGTCTTTAATTGACAAGATATTAAAACCTTGGTTTGCCAAAGAACGGATTGCCGAATCCCTGCCCGCGCTGACTCCCTTAACAACAATATCAATATTCAAAAAACCGATCTTTCTAAGCTTTTCGCTGATTAAAGCGATGACTTTTGAAGCCGCGAACGGCGTGGCTTTTTTGGGGCCCGAAAAACCCATTGAACCGGCTGATGCCCAAGCAACCACTCCACCGTTTTTATCTGTAGCTGTTATAAGGGTATTGTTGTAGCTGGCATTTATATAAACTTTGCCGCTTTCTATTTTTTTCGAGCCGGTACTTTTAACCGATGCCTTGTTTATGGCGCTTTCAACGGTATCTTTTTCCTTTAAAGCCTCTTCTCCTGTTTTTTCAATTATTTTTTTCTTTCCCATCGCTTTCGCTTTATCAGCTAATTACTAATTTCATACTAATATACTAATTTATTTTGTTATTAGTATATTCGTACAGGATTAGTTATTCGTTGATTTAATTATTTTAGTTCCGTTTTTCTTTTTCCGCTGCCGACTGTTTTTCTGACATTTCCGCGGACCGTGCGAGAATTAGTTTTTGTCCTTTGCCCCCTTGCCGGCAAACGCCTGGCGTGCCTTGAACCTCGGTAAGATTGAATTTCTTTTAAGCGGGTTATATTCTGTTTTATTACCTGGCGTAATTCACCTTCAATTTTGTAATTTTTTTCCACCACTTCTTTCAATCTACCGACTTCTTCCGAAGTCAAATCTTTAGCTCTTTTATTTAAATCAACCTTCGCGCTTTTCAGAATCTTTAACGCGGTGTAAGGTCCGATGCCATAAATATAAGTAAGCGCCGCTTCCATGCGCTTGTTATCCGGAATATTTATACCAATGAGTCTCATATATAAATGTAATCCTAATCTACGAATTCATCCGAATCTACGAACAAATCCGAAAGTTAACTTTAATTTTTCGTATCTGTTCGAATAATTCGGATATAAATTTTCGGATTTATTACCCTTGTCTTTGTTTATGTTTCGGGTTTTTTTTGCAAATAACGTAAATAGTCCCCCGCCTTTTAACGATTTGGCAATTCTGACATATTTTTTTTACCGAACTTCGTACTTTCATAAAATGTAATTCCAATCTACAAATTCATACGAATCTGCGAATGGCTACGAAAATATTTTGTAGCTATTTGAATTTATTTGTAGATTTGGATGAATTCGTTGTTTCGGATTGCTACTATTAAAACCTGCGTGTAATTCTTCCTCTTTTTCTGTCGTCGCTTAGTTCAACAAGCACTCTGTCTCCCGGCAAAACTTTTATGAAATGTATCCGCATTTTGCCCGAAGGATAAGCAAGAATTTCTTCGGTGTCGGAAATTTTCACTTTAAAATTCGCCGAGGGCAAAGCCTCAACGACAATTCCTTCAACCGGTTTTGGTTTTTGCTTGTCTGGCATTTTTTAAGAATATACAAATAATAGCAAATTAAACGGAGATGTCAATTAAACCGATCCTAATCTACAAATTCATACGAATTTTCGAATTACTACAAATATTTTTTATAGTTATTCGGATTTATTTGTAGATTCGGATGAATTCGTAGTTTTGGATCGCTTATAAAAAATCGCGAAGGCCGTTGTTCCGCCGACCAAATCAAAAAACAAATCCTTTATCGTATCGGCGAAACTATTTTGAAACACGCTAATTTTGCCGCCGGTTAAAAGATAAAAATCGTGGAGAAATTCATAAAATTCCCAAAGCACGCCGATTAAAGCTACAAAACCCAGCATCAAAACTAACATAACAAACATATTGGCGATTTGCCCGTGTTTCGTACGGCAGCTCTCGGAGTTCCGTCGAGCTTGGTCCCCCGTTATAGCGGGGGTCGACGGAACGAGAGGCAGGCGATCGTTCGCCGCTGGAGCGAACGAGACGCCGGTGCCGATAGAAATATGGGCGAAGCGCCAAAGATAAAAGAAAATCATTGCCAACAAAAAACCGCCAATAAAATGCATTGGAATATCAAACCAAGGAAAAAGCCAATAAAGGTGATAAAAGGTTGCGGAAATATGAAGAAATAGAAAAACCGTTAAAAAGATTAATATTGATTTTAGGGAAAATATTAACGTTTTTTCCATTGTGGAGCTCGTCTTGCTTTTTTAAGGCCGTATTTTTTGCGTTCAACCGCGCGGGAATCCCTTGTGAGATGTCCGAATCTTTTAAGCCTTTTCCTAAAGTCCGCGTTAAATTTAACCAAAGCGCGAGAAATTCCCAAGGCGGCCGCGTCAGCTTGAGCGCTAATTCCGCCACCGGATAATTTTATTGAAGCGCCAAGCTTGTCGGCGATTTTCATTTTATCAAAAGGCGCGGTCACGGCTTTTTGGAGTCTGAGAGTCGGAAAATAAACTTTTAAATCTTTCCCATTGGCTTCAATGTCGGTTTTTTTTGTAAATAAACGCACCCGGGCAACCGCGGTTTTTCTGCGTCCGACCGCTTCAAAATAACGCTCGCCCTTGGTAGCAATTTCTTTTTCTTTTTTTACCACTTTTTCAGTTTTTGTTGTTTTAGTAACCATTTATATTTTATACTCTCGAATCTTATTCAATAACCAATTTTTTTATTCTCTTAATTCTCAATCTGTTTTTCGGCAACATTCCCATCACCGAACGACGCAAAACTTCCGCCGGCCCGAATTTAGCCAAAATCATTTCCATTGTCCTTTCTTTAAGGTGGCCGAGTTGGGTATTATGGCTATAATAAATTTTCTGTTTGGCTTTTTTGGAGCTAATGGCGATTTTGGCGATATTTTTAATAATAACTCCGTCTTCGCCTTCAAACCTTGGGTTGTATTTCGGATTTTTTTTGCCTTGCAAAATTACGGCGATTTCACCCGCTAATCTTCCCAGTGATTTATTTTTCGCGTCGATTGTGTATATCATAATCCTAAACTACGAATTCATCCGAATCTACGAACATATCCGAAAACGTTTTTATATTTTTTGGATTATTTCGGATTTTTCGGATTAGTTTTTCGGATGGCTATTTTTTGCCTTCAATTATCATTTGTTCAACGCTCTTCGGCACTTCTTCGTAATGGTCAAATTCCATTGTAAAATTTCCCCTGCCTTGAGTCATAGACCTTAATTTAGTCGCGTAGCCGAACATTTCCGACAACGGCACTTTGCCGTCGATTATTTTAACATTAAGCCTGTCGTTTGTCGCTTCAATTCTGCCTCTTTTGGCATTCATATCTCCAGCGACATCTCCCAAAAATTCCGTCGGAGCAATAACCTGAACTTTCATAATCGGCTCAAGAATAACCGGTTTCGCCCTCCTGGCAGCTTCTGAAAGCGCCATGGCGCCGGCGATTTTGAAGGCAATTTCCGAAGAATCGACTTCGTGGAAAGAACCGTCAAAAAGCGCCACTTCTATATCGGTAAGCGGGAAACCCGCGATAACGCCTTTTGTCAAAGCTTCCTTAACTCCTTTTTCAATAGCTGGAATAAACTCCTGCGGAATTATACCACCTTTTATTTTGTTTACAAACATGAAACCTTTTCCGCGTTCAAGCGACTTAACCTTAAGCCAGACATGGCCGTATTGTCCGCGTCCGCCGGATTGCTTGATGTATTTCCCCTCGGCTTCGGATTCTCCCGTAACTGTTTCTTTATAGGCCACTTGCGGGCGGCCGGTATTGGCTTCAACGCCGAATTCCCTGCGCATTCTGTCAATAATAATTTCCAAATGAAGCTCGCCCATTCCAGCAATAATCGTTTCTCCGGTATCGGGGTCTCCCGAAATTCTAAAAGTCGGGTCTTCTTCTGCCAAGCGGTGCATCGCGAACGACATTTTTTCCTGGTCAGCTTTAGTTTTAGGTTCAACTCTAACGTGAATAACCGGTTCCGGAAAGGTAATTTTTTCGAGAACTATTGAATTATTCGGATCGCACAAAGTGTCTCCAGTGGAAGTATTTTTCAAACCGACGATAGCGCCCAAGTCTCCGGCATACATATTATCAACTTCTTCCCTGTGGTTGGCGTGCATACGCACGATTCTACCGATTCTTTCAGAATTGCCGTTGCTTGAATTTAAAATGTAAGTTCCTTTTTCCAAAGAGCCGCTGTAAACTCGGAAATAAGTAAGATTGCCAACGAACGGGTCGGTGGCGACTTTGAAAGCCAAGGCTGTAAATGGTTCACTATCACTAGGCTGGCGGACAATCGTTTCCTCTGTTTTCGGGTTTGTTCCGGTAATTGGCTTTAGTTCAACAACGTCTATCGGCGAAGGAAGATATTCCAAAACCGCGTCAAGCATAAGCTGAATGCCTTTGTTTTTCAAAGCCGAACCGCAAAAAACCGGAATTATTTCGCTATTTATCGTGGCTTTACGCAAAGCGGCGCGGAGTTCATCTTCTTTCAATTCTTTTCCATTAAGATATTTTTCCGTTAACTTTTCGTCGCTCTCGGCTATTTTTTCAACCAAAATTGTTCGCTTCCTTTCAGCTTCTTCTTTCAAAGAATCGGGTATTTCTTTTTCAACAATTTTCTCTCCATGCTCGCCTTCAAAGTAATAAGCTCTCATCTTGAGTAAATCCACGACGCCTTCAAAAGTTGACTCCGCTCCAATCGGAATTTGCGCCACCACCGCGTTCGGATTCAATTTCTCTTGTATTGAAAGGAAGGAGTTTTCGAAGTTCGCGCCAAGACGGTCTAATTTATTGATAAAGCAAATGCGTGGAACTTTGTATTTGTCCGCTTGATGCCAAACGGTTTCTGACTGCGGCTCGACTCCGGCAACGCCGTCGAAAATAACCACCGCGCCATCCAAAACCCTTAAAGAACGCTGAACCTCAACGGTGAAATCGATGTGGCCGGGAGTATCTATGATATTTATTCTGTGTTCATACGACTGGCGGATTTTTTGTTTTTCCGTATCGTCTTTGGCTTCTTTTAATTGGTAAGTCGGGGTCCAAAAACAAGTCGTGGCCGCGGCGGTGATGGTGATTCCCCTTTCCTTTTCCTGCTCCATCCAATCCATAATCGCCTGACCTTCATGAACTTCGCCGATTCTGTGCGAAATTCCGGTATAAAAAAGAATCCGCTCTGAAACGGTTGTCTTGCCGGCGTCGATATGGGCGATGATGCCGATATCGCGATATTTTTCCAATGGATATTGACGCATAATTTTACCTTGCGAAATGCGCGAACGCTCTGTTGGCTTCCGCCATCTTATGAATGTTTTGCTTTTTCTTTATTGCCGTGCCATCGTTCTTTGAAGCCGCGATTATTTCATCGGCAAGCTTAAGGGCCATCGGCCTTCCTTTTGCCGAACGCGCCGCTTCTATTATCCAGCGGCAAGCCAAAAAGAATTTCCTTTCCGGCCGCACTTCGCGTGGCACCTGATAATTCGCTCCTCCTACCCGACGAGAAGCCACTTCCAAAAGCGGCGAAACATTTTCAATCGCCTTTTTAAAAACTTCAAAAGGCTCTTCTTTTGTCTTCTTTTTTATTTCCGAAAAAGCGTCGTAAAAAACTTTTTCCGCCGTTGATTTTTTCCCTTCTCTCATTAAATAATTAATAAACCGCGTAACGGTTAAATCGTTATACTGAACGTCAGGCTGATGAAATTTTTTATAAACTCGTTTTTTTCTCATAATGTAATCCCAACCTACAAATTCATGCGAATCTGCGAACGGCTACGAAAATATTTTATAGCTATTCGGATTTATTTGTAGATTCGGATGAATTCGTTATTTCGGATTGCTACTTAGATTTTTTGACTCCGTATTTGCTTCTTTCTTGTTTCCGGCCTTCGGTGCCCGTGGTGTCCAAAACTCCACGGACAATATGATATTTAACGCCCGGCAAATCTTTTACCCTTCCGCCCCTGATAACAACTATTGAGTGCTCCTGAAGATTGTGGCCGATACCCGGGATGTAAGCCGTAACTTCCATTCCATTGGTCAAACGCACCCTCGCCACTTTACGCAAAGCCGAGTTCGGCTTTTTGGGAGTGGTCGTAAAAACTTTCAAACAAACTCCGCGCTTAAACGGCGAATTGGAATAAACCGGTCTGTTCTTAATGGTATTAAAATAATAACTCAAAGCCGGCGACTTGGTTTTTTTAATAACTCTCTTTCTTCCTTTTTTTATCAACTGTTGAATCGTGGACATTTCGTTTGGCTTCGCCCAGCCAAAAATAAAAAATGACTGCGTTACAGCTTATTAAGATTAACAAAACTAAATAGCATTTGTCAACAATTAAAAGTTATAATATCATTTACGATATTTAACTCGTATAATTTATATGGTATAATAGTTTATATGGAAAACGTACAAACGCAAACACAAACAAAAATTAACGGCCCGCGAGACGTATTTCTTGAGCTTTGGGTAGTGGGAACGCTTTATTTAAGCGCTTCCTTTATCGTCACCCTTCTTTTCCAGTACATAAATTATTTTTTTGAAGATCTGGCGAACCCCTATTCTTTTTCCCAATCAACGGTGCGCTGGACCGTAGCGATTTTGATCGCCATTTTACCAACTCATATTTTCGTATTGCGCCTCAGAGAAAAAGATTATTTGGCGATTCCGGAAAAGCGCGAAGGCCGGTTGCGAAAATGGCTTTTGTATTTAACGCTTTTTATCGCCGCCATAACCTGCATAATAGATTTCGCGACGCTTGTATTTTATTTCCTTGACGGCGAACTTTCCGTAAGATTTATTCTTAAAGTTTTAGCGGTCGCCGTTGTCGCCGGAGGAGTGTTTTGGTATTATTTCTCCGATTTAAAGCGGACTTCTCCCGAAGTCTCGAAAAATGCCAAGGCGGCAAGGATAATTGCCGTCGTGCTAGCGATTCTTACCATTGCCGGAGCTTTTTTCATCAGCGGTTCGCCTTTCGCGGCTCGCGACCAAAAAATAGATTCGCAAAGGGAAAGCGACTTGCAAGGAATCCAATCGCAAATTATTTATTACTGGCAGAAAAAAGAAAAATTGCCGGCGTCGCTTAACGACCTTGCCGATTCCATTTCGGGCTACAAAGCGCCAAACGACCCGGAAACCGGCGCTCTTTATGAATACAAAATTACCGGTAATCTCGACTTTGAGCTTTGCGCGACCTTTTCCGCGGAAATCCCCAAAGACAACGGAACCGGAAGATACCCCTTGAAAAACGACAACTATCTTTGGGAACACGGCAAAGGCAGAACATGCTTTGAAAGAACCATTGACCCGGCTCTTTACGCTCCAGACAACCAAAATATTCCAAAACCGGCTCCCCTCCAATAATTTTCGCAAAAAAGGCCGAACAATTTAATATTTTTAATTAAATTTTATACCCAGTGCTACAACTCGATAGAATTTTAATTTCAATACTCAACGGACTGTAGTATAGTGGTAGTATACGTGCTTTGGGGAAAAGTATTTTGTCGGGGAGTATACATAACGGAGAGTAGTATAATGGTAGTATATATGCTTTGGGAGCATACGGTCCGAGTTCGATTCTCGGCTCTCCGACATCGTCCCGCCGAAGCCTTGGCGAAGGCGGACAAAATAAAAATTCTCCAATCAACAAAAAAAGGCGTTTTCGCCTTAAATAAAGAAATCCTTAGCACTAAAAAGCCCTGTTCGCCGATTATCCCGGCTTAATTCTCAAAATTGGTGGACTCAGTTTGCGGTCCAAAGACCGAAACAATTTGTCCTCCCTTTAATATGACTTGATCCGAGAATCCCTCACAGGGCTCACTATTATTTTAGCAAGAGCGAAATAGGTGTCAATTTAAGGTTATCCCCAAACTTCAATTCTTTAAAATTTTGTCAACCGCAAAGATTTCGTCCAAAATTCCGGGTATAATCTGATAGTTTTTGCCCTCTTCCGGCGCAATCCACGCCGAATCAACTATGTCTTTTCCAAATTTTACCTCGCCGCTTTCGTAAAAACAATAATAAGACAGCACCAAAACCGAAATATTATCGGGCCTAATAAAAGCCATATCGGTAAGATACTTTATATCTTTAACTTCCAATCCGGCTTCTTCCCTGATTTCCTTTTTAAGAGTTTCCGAAACGATTTCATACCAGCCGTCGGTGCTTTGAGTCTTAGGCAAACTTTCGTATTCGTGTCTCACAAGCTTTCCGCCGGGAACTGTCCAAAAACCAGGGTAAGCCACTTCCCTTTCTGAACGCTTAAGAATCAAATACTTGCCGCCTTTTTCAATAATGCCGGTAATGGCGATTATATGAAGACGAGGGTCGGGTTTATTTTCCATTTTTATTCTAAGATGCTGTCTAAATTGACATCGTATAAAATAGCGTCATTTGCCAATTTATAATTCAAAATTTCTTCCGGCTTAAACCAAAGGGCTATTTCTTTTCTGGCTTCTTCCGCCGAACCCGAAGCATGTATAAGATTTCTTACAGCTCTTCCATCGGTGTCTGAAGCCTCATAAGAATCAAGAGTTAAATCGCCACGAATAGTTCCCACATCCGAAGTGAGTGGCTCGGTGCCGCCGGTGATTTTTCTTACCACGCCCACCGCGTGCATCCCTTGCCAAACCATTGCCACGACAGGACCGGCTGTCATGAATTTAATTAAATTTTTTAAAACAATTTCGGTTATTTTAAGTGGGTCTTCCGAAAGCGGAGTCTTACCTTTTTTTTTGTAAGATTCTATCGTTTTTGTTCCGGTTTTCACAAACCACTCAGGGTCAACCGTATAATGCTGGCGGACAAAATCCGCCGTCGGCACTACCATTTTCAAACCGACCAGCTTTAAACCGCTGCGTTCGTAACGCTTCACTATCTCGCCTATCAGGCTCCTTTGTATGCCATCGGGCTTTACAACTACCAATGTTTTTTCGTCTTTAAGCATATTTTTCTTTATTTTTTTTGATTTCCAATTTTACCCCGTAGTGAGCCGAGCGCATCGCTTTCTACAACGCTTTCAATTTTACCACACTATTTTTGAAAAACAATATCTTATCAATAAAAAATCTAGAGCAGAGAAAGCGGTTGCGTTGACGCGCTCGATCTACTACGGGGTTTAATTCTTTAAGTTGGGCGCTGTCAACCGGGCAGTGAAACTTCGGCGCAATAAATAAATTTATTTGCTTTCGGCAAACTGCCGAAGTTCTACTGCCCGGTCAACTTCACTATTTCTTTGTTTTTTCATCATTAACAACTTTTATATGAAGTTCTTTCAACTGCTCTGATTCCACATCTGATGGCGCGCCCATCATCAAGTCCCCGCCATCGCCGGTTTTCGGGAACGCGATAACTTCACGAATGTTCGGCTCGTCTTGAAGCAAAGCAATCAGTCTGTCCAAGCCCCATGCGATTCCCCCGTGCGGAGGCGCGCCGTATTTAAACGCTTCAAGCATATGCCCGAAATTTTCCTTAACCCGTTCGTCCGTGAATCCCATTATTTTAAACACCGCTTTCAAAGCTTCAGGCTTATGGTTGCGGATACTGCCGCCGCCGATTTCAAATCCGTTTAAAATAATATCGTACTGGCCGGCAAGTATTTCCGAAATGGATTCCTGCCTTAAAAGAAATTCTATATATTCCGGTTTGGGCGCAGAAAATGGATTATGGGTGAAAGTCCAACCGCCGTCGCTTTTTTTAAAAAACGGAAAATCTATAACCCAGCAAAAAGCTAAAAGATTCGGATCGTTTTTGTCTTTTCTCAAATCCGGCCTGTCTGTGTCATATTTTTCCATCGCGTCTTTATAGCTTAACCGCGGAAACGGAATTTCCTGTATTTTTTTCTCCGGCATCAATTCTTTAACAAGTTTTATCAAAAGCTCCTCGTTTAAACACATCACGTCTTCCCGCTCAACAAAGCTCATTTCCATATCTAATTGGGTGAATTCCGGCTGCCTGTCTCCCCTAGTATCTTCATCCCTGAAACAACGGGCAATTTGAAAATATCTTTCAATGCCGGCAACCATTAAAAGCTGTTTGTATTGCTGAGGAGCTTGCGGAAGAGCGTAAAACCGCCCAGGCTCCAAACGTGAAGGAACCAAATAATCCCTCGCCCCTTCCGGAGTGGATTTGCCGAGAATTGGAGTTTCAATTTCCACAAATTCTTTTTCCGTAAGAAAATCGCGAATTAATTTCTCTATTTTCGCCCGTATCTTGATGTTTTTATTCAATCTTTCCCTGCGCAAATCTAGATAGCGGTATTTCATACGCGAATCTTCACCAATCTCGTAGCCATTCGTGTCTATCGCGATTGGAAGCGCCTCGGACTCATTTATAATTTCTAATCCCTCCGCTTGAATTTCAAATTCGCCGGTTTCTATTTCTTTGTTCACCATGTTTTCCGGCCGCTTCGCCACTTTACCTTTCAATTTAACCACCCATTCGCTTCGTAATTTATCGGCTAAAGCGTGCAACTCTTCGGGCTTGGGTAAAAAAACAGCCTGAATGACTCCGCTTCTGTCACGCAAATCTATGAATATGAGCTTACCGTGGTCTCTGCGAGTCGCCACCCAGCCCATCAATTCAACTTTTTTATTTTCCAAATTTATAATTTCCCTGACCAAAGTACGCATACCCAGTAACATTACTTCAACTTAATTGCGATAAATCGCGATTAGTTAAGAATAATATTGTCTAATTTAATTTTTAACCCAATAATTTTAATCTTTTTTTCATTTTTATTCATAAAAATGAAATATTGAAGTAATGTTACTGGGCATAAAATTATTTTTCTTCTTCTATGTCTTTTAACGACTCTTCTAATGTTTTTCGCAAATCGCCGATATCAACCGATTTTCTTTCTTTTTTCGGAAATTCCGTTCTTTCTAGTTGCTCTTGCGGAGCGAGCATTTTCCCGAGCGATTGCTCGTCGCGGCGCTGAATTCTGTCTTCCGCGGTTTCTTTATTCCCCAGCCATTCCGAGGCGATTTTTTCCTCAACCGCCTTTCTCGGTGTGCTGAACCGACGGCGGCAATTCTTTACTATAACATCTTTCAAAGATTCGGCGTTAGGCTTGAGCGGCTCCAATGTTTCGGCCGAAAACGGCTTTGAGGCCACGCCGTCTATCATTAATTTTAAATAAACGCCGTATTTGGACAAGTTAACCAAATCGGTGGCGCTGAATTCAGGTAGAAATTCTTTTTCCAAAAATTCCGCGTCTTCGGCGCCGACCCTAAAACAAGTGAGAGTCCCGACGTTCCCGAAAATCGCCGCCTGCACTTTTTCATCCAATTGCTCAATGTACTGGTGCGCCAAAATCAAATCAAGGCGATATTTTCTCGCCTCGGACAAAATATTGGCGAAAGATTCCGTTGAAAAGTTTTGGAACTCATCGACGTAAAGATAAAAATCGCGGCGTTTCTTTTCTTCGGTATCAACACGACTCATCGCCGCCAATTGAAGCTTGGTAATCATCAGCGCGCCCAAAAGAGCAGAATTGTCTTCGCCAACTTTTCCCTTGGCGAGGTTGATTATTAAAATCTTCCCTTCGTCCATAACCTTACGCATGTCAAAAGCCGAATGATTTTGGCCGATGATATTTCTTATTAAAGGATTTGAAACGAATTGGCCGACTTTGTTTTGAATGGCCGCCACCGCTTCCGTTTCCAGCCGCTGGGTATATTTGGCGAATTCGTTTAGCCAAAAAGCTTTAATAACTGGGTCTTCTAAATTTTCCGTTATTTTTCTGCGATACTCTTTATCGGAGAACATCCTCATTATTCCCAAAAGGGTTGAGGAAGGATATTCCAATAAAGACAAAAGCGAATTGTTCAAAATGTATTCCATGCGGGCGGACCAAACGTCCGGCCAGATTTTTTTGAAAACGCCCATAATGCCCGAAGCCACCAGATGGCGGTGCTCAAGGTCTATTCTTTCAAGCGGGTTGAAAGCGATCGGCCAATCGATGTCGGCCGGATTGAAATAAATAACGTCGTCAAGCCGATTTTCCGGAACGAAATCGAGTATTCTTTCGGCGAATTCGCCATGCGGATCAACTACACCTACGCCTTTACCGGCGCGGATGTCGGAAACTACCATCGTTTCCAACAAGTTTGTTTTACCCATGCCGGTTTTTCCGATTATATACATATGCCGGCGACGATCGTCGTTTTTTATTCCAAACCGCGTTTGACGATTCCGAAAATTTGTTTTTGCGAAAATAGTTATGTCGTCCATAAAAATTATTTATCAACCAATTACTAATTTTTATACTAATATACCAATAAACATTGTTCCCATTAGTATATTAAGTACGAGATTAGTTATTAGTTGATTTCATTCTACCGGCAGTTCCGTCGGCGGGCCGCCCTTCTTTGCCCCTAATCTTATCAAATTGGGCGATTCTATCATAATTGCCGGAAAATGATAAATCGTCGCCAATTCTTCGGTACTTAAAACGGAAAATTTTTCCGGACGAACCCTTTTGTGTTTTCCAAACCGTCTTGTCCGATAACTTTCAAACAGCCTTCGCTTGCGCGAGAAAATGAATAATTTTTTGTAAATCGGAACCAGTTTCGCGAACCAAGTATTTCTAAGAGTAACCGTTCTTTTATCCGGTTTCAAAGCGTTCATATCGTTTGACCGGAATTGGTTAAAAGCGCCCATTGTCGCGGAAACGTTGGCCGAAGTGAAACTTTTGGCGCTATCAACGTAAATAAACCTGACAATGGTTTCAAATCCGATTTTTGAAATTTTATTGGCGATTCCCTTGACCATATCTTGTTCCGCCGGATGCAAAAACCTAAGCGTTGGCGCTTCCGGCTTTTTTTCCCCGGGCCAAACGGGGTACTCCGCCGGCGCCATAGCCACATTTCTCACCCACGCCATAAACTCCGAGTCTTTTCCATTTTTGGCGGTTTTCCTTCCCGCCATCTCTTCTATTTTATCATAGCCTTCCTTTTGCCACATATTTCCGTTCAGCTCGCCGGTCGGGCTGATTAAAACCTGAATGCCTATCCATTCGTCATTTTTTAAATTGGACATCGTTTCAATGATCGCTGCCAGCGGATCAAGGCGCTTTTCATCCTGAATTTCTTCAAAAAATTGGTAAGTTTTTATCGGAAGATAATTTTCTTTTACCAAAATAAGTTCCGTCCCCCAAAGATCGTAAGTCTTATCGGGCAAAACCGGAGGCAAAGAATTAACGTAATCTTCAACTTTGTTGATTTCCGCGGCGGGATATTGAGCGTAAATCGCCGATTCCACTAAATTTTTGAACTCGGAAGGCGTTTGGACATAAAAACGCACTCCGCCGGCATGCCCAACTATTTCAAAAGATACCCAACGCTCAACCTTGCCGGCTAAATAAGTTTCAACCGAAGAAAGGCCGAAAGAATAAATTCCTATCATAGTGTTGAAAACGGCCTCCATCGCTTTCGGAGTTTTAAGGATTTCTTTGGGAATTTTTATTTCAAAAATGGCGCGCTCAATGCTTTTAACGTATTTTGTTCTAATATAAACCATCCAAAGGTCCCAAGCGATTAAAAAAAGAAAAACCGGCAGAATAATCCACCAGGAATAATTAAAGACCGCGATAGCGCCATTGATAATGCCCGAAAAAATTTTTAAAAAGACGTCCATTATGGCATAAATTATACCCTAAATCGCCGCCGAACGCCACAAGTATCGTTTATTTCCCTTTTTTTTCGTATAGGGCGTAAGTGCCGCGTCCAACCAAAACAAAACGCGGGTCTTTTATAAGTTCGTTATGCACCGTTTGTTTTTGCGCCAAACGGCCATCGAAGCCAACCTCGTTTATTTTATCCGCTAATTCGCTGAAATGTAGCGGCTGGCCATTTTTTTTCAAAACCAAATAAGCCTTGCTGTTGATTGTTTTGGGATTTATTTCTTCCCATTCGTTTAACCCGAAATCGCCGTAGGGATTTTTGCCGAATTTTTTTGAAATTAAAAGATAGTTTGAACTGGCGGTATCGGAAATTTTTTTATTTCTTGCCGTCTTTAAAAGATAATCGTTAAAATTCTTGTTTTCCAATAAATCGGCTTTTTTATTCGCAACCATTTTTTCAAGTTCGGAAAAAAATGAATCCGCCTTGTTTATGTCTTTTTCGTCAAAATACCAAAAGCCGTGGAAATCCCTGTCCGCGGGCTTGTAAAAAAATTCTCCCGAAACTTCGGAAAAAAATCTCAAATGCCAATGGTGAAGTTTTTTGTCGTCAAGCGCCGACTTTATTTCTGAAACAAAAAGGTCATCCTTGCGCAATCCGCCGAATCCGTCAAGGTGACCCATAATCTTTTCAAGAAAATCTTTCACCGATTTTTCTTTTTCCAAGTTTTCTCTTATGTAACCCAAAGCACTTTCTTCAAGCTGCCTGACTCTTTCCCTAGTTATATTGTACCGTTCTCCTATGCCGGCCAAGGTTTCTTTTTCTCCTCCGGCCAAGCCAAAACGGCACGCCAAAATTTCTTTCTGGCGCGGCTTTAAATCGCGTATTAAATTGTTTATTGTCAAACTTAACATACGCACAGAATACCAAGCTTTAACAAATTTGTCAACTATTTTTACCTGTTTTCCTTTGAGCGGAAGACAAGCAGCAACGGGCTGGCGACGAAAATCGAAGAATAAGTTCCCATAACCACGCCAACCAAAATTGTTAAAATAAAATACTTCAAAGTTATCGGACCGAAAAAGAACATCGTCAAAAGAGTTAAGACTAAAGTCAAAGAAGTGTTGACCGAACGGACGAATGTCTGATTGACGCTGTTATTAATTATCTCGGCTAAATCAAACTTCCCTTTCTGAAACATAAGATTTTCGCGAATCCTGTCAAAAACGACAATTGTGTCATGGACCGAAAAGCCCATAATAACCAAGAGCGCGACCATAAAATTTGTGTCTACTTCAATACCCGAATATTTTCCCAAAACCGCCAAAAGTCCGGCCGGGATTATAATGTCGTGCAAAAGCGTCACCAAAGTGATAACGCCGTATTTCCAAGATTTTATTGGATAAGAAACCTTGCGGAAAGCGAAAGCGATATATAAAGAAATTCCCAACAAAACCATCGCTATCGCCCAAAAAGCGCCAGTTTTCAATTCTTCCCCGATGGCCGGGCCGATATTCTGGAAACTTAACTCTTCCATATCGCCAAATTTATTTTTAAGCGCCGAAAAATATTGCTGGTGCTCATCTTCTGAAATATGAGGCAAACGGACCATAAAACCTCCATTTTCCGCCGGGAAAATAACTATGTCTTCTGTTTTTAAATCGGTTTGGAAAAAATTTTTAAGCTCGTCGCTTGTCACTTGCTTCATGTCGCTTGCCGCTGTTTTAATTTGCCACATCGTGCCTCCCGAAAAATCGATTCCGGGCTTTAATCCGAAAACGCCTATCGCCAAAAAGCTCGCCAGCACCAAAACGCCGGAGATGGACAAAAATATTTTTCTGTTGCCGATTATATTCATAATGTTGGTTTAAAATGTAAATATCAAAATGGAAAATGACAATGTAAAATGTTAAAGTTTTTTGATGTTAAAGTTTTAACGTTTTACTCATTTTTTAATTTTAAATTGTAATTTCCCTGCCTGCCGGCAGGCAGGGATTTTTGATTTTTTAATTTTGATCTTTTAAAAATACTCTCAACATCGTCCTTGTGATTGTTATCGCTGAAAACATTGAGATAATAACTCCTATCAACAGCGCCAAGGCGAATCCCCGGATAAAACTGCCGGTGAAATAATAAAGAATCACGGAAGTTATCATCGTTGAAACGTTTGAGTCGCGGATTGAAGGCCAAGCGCGCCTGAAACCCTCTTCTATGGCCGAAGACTTCGCCAGCCCTTTCTTTAATTCTTCCTTTGTCCTTTCAAAAATCAAAATATTCGCGTCAACAGCCATGCCGATTGAAAGAATAAATCCAGCAATGCCGGCAAGCGTCATCGTAATGCCGAGCTTAAAAAACGCGGCGGTCAAAATTATATAAATAACTAAAGCGAAAGAAGAAAAAATTCCCAAAACGCAGTAATAGAAAAGCATAAAAACCATAACCAATATCGTCCCTAAAACTCCACTATAAATCGCTTTATCAAGCGACTGCTGGCCGAGGCTGGCGCCAATGGTCTGTTGGCTTATCAAATTGATCGGAGCCGGCAAAGCGCCCGCGTTAAATCTTTCAACCATGCTCTTGGCTTCGTCCGCGGTAAATTTTCCGGTAATTCGCGCGCTTCCACCGGAAATTTTTTCCTGAACAGTCGGCATTTCTATTAAGGCATTATCCAAAAAAATCGCGATCGGCTTGCCGACGTTTTTAGCTGTCAGCTCTTCAAAAATTTTCGCTCCTTCGTCGTTAAACTGAATATTGACTTCGGGACTTCCGGTAGTCCGGTCAAAACCGACCTGCGCGCTTTTAACGTAACGGCCGGTCAAATTCGTCGGAATAAATTGAGCCTGCTGTTTAGTTGAATTGGCCTGGACTTGAGCTTGAACCACTTCCCTAAAATCAAGAAGCGGAGTTTCTCCTATCATTTTAATCGCCTGGTTCACGTCTTTAATTCCCGCAAGCTCGACTATCAACCTGTAAGAATTGCCTTCTTTCGCAGAAACCACCTGCGGCTCGCTCACTCCGAATAAATTGACGCGCCGTTCAATAACATCGCGAAGCCCCGACACTACCGAATCTTTATCCGATGAAGCAACCTGCGACATATCAACTTCATAAATAAGATGCGTGCCGCCTACCAAATCCAAACCAAGGCGCCAGGGCAAAAACTTCCCGCCCAGCCATTTCGGGTAAACAAAAATTCCGGCCGCAATCGCCAAAACAATAATTCCTACCAATAAAATTGAAGATTTTTCTTTATTCATATAAATAATTCCAACCTACAAATCCATCCAAATCTACGAAAGTATCCGAAAAACGTTTTTTGTATATTTCGGATTTGTTCGAATTATTCGGATATGTAATTTTCGGATTGCTTCTATGAACACATTCCCCAGCCGCAAGTCGGACACTTCCGGCAACCTTCTTGGAAAACCAAATCTATATTGCAATTAGGGCATATTTTAATTTCATTCGTTTTTTCCGAAGAATTTTCCGGCGCGGCGCTGAAATTATTAACTCCTCCGGCTTCATGATAAATCGCGAAACCTTTGGCTTTTTCATCTTTAACAACGCTTAACCTTACACCATCTTTTTGTTTTTCGCCAGCCCCCTTCCTTGAACCGCCTATCAACACTTGAGCCTGCAAAGATTTATCACGATAAACCGTGACACCTTTGCACCCGAGCTCATAAGCCAAAAAGTATGCTTTTCTGACATCTTCAATTGTCGCGTTTGAAGGAAAATTATTTGTTTTTGATATTGAAGCGTCAACCCATCTTTGGAAAGACGCCAAAACTTTAATATGCTGTTCCGGCGTGATGTCATGGGCGACAACGAAAACTTTTTTCAGTTTTTGCGGGATGTAAGGAACGCTATGTATCGTGCCTCCGGCCTCCGCCACCTCTTTAATGAGCGCTTCATCCATTAAACCTTCGGTCTGCATCGCTTCGTTGAAAACCGGATCTATATAAAAGAAATTTCCTATGGCAATGCTCTTTTCAAAAACCAGGCTGTAAACCGGTTCAATGCCCGATGAAGTTCCGGCCAGCATGCTAAGCGAGCCCGTGGGCGCGATTGTCGTAGTGTAAAGATTCCTAATACCATATCTTTGTATTTTTTTCGCCAAATCCGCCCAATCAAAATGCCAAGATTTTTTATCTTTTGAAGCGCTGAACGACAATTTGCCTTCTTTATAAAATGACTTTTCAAAATAAGGCGCGCGGCCGCGTTCTTTGGATAATTCAATTGAAACCACCTTTGAATAGTACGCCACGAATTCCATCAATTGTTCCATGAATTCCAAACCTTCTTTATCGTTGTAAGAAATTCCAAGCTCGTAAAGCAAATCTCCCAAGCCCATTATTCCCAGCCCGATTTTTCTGGTATTTAAGGTCATTTCTTCTATCTCGGGCAACGGGTGTTTTGAAATATCAATGATATTATCCAAAAAGCGGGTTGATTTTTTTATGACTTCCTTAAACAATTCCCAATCAAACTGGGGTTTTTTACTGTTATTGTGATTCTTTTTTACGAAAGCGGAAACGTTTATTGAGCCCAAATTACAGCTCTCGTTCGGATAAAGAGTAAGCTCGGAGCACGGGTTTGTGGCGTAAAGCGGGCCGAGAGATTTCAAAAGAGGATTAAATTCGTTTATGCGGTCGAAAAATAAAACTCCGGGCTCGGCCGATTCCCACGCCTGATAAACCAATTCACCGATAAGTTTTTTGGGGTCCACCTTCGTCACAACTTTGCCGTTACGCGGATTTACCAAGGGATACAATTCATTCTTTTTATAGGCTTCCCACAATTCCGGCATAATCATCACCGAAATGTTAAAATTTCTTAATGCCTTGTTGCCTTCTTTGGCGTGGATGAATTTTTCTATGTCGGGGTGGTTTGAGTTCATAATTCCCATATTCGCGCCCCTCCTCATTCCGCCCTGCTTTATCACGTCGGTCATATTATCAAACATAGACATAAAACTTATGGGGCCGGAAGAAGAGCCGCTTGTGGTTTTTATGTAATCGCCTTCGGGCCGTAAATTGGAAAAATTGTATCCCAAGCCGCCGCCGGATTTAAAAATAACCGCCGCCGATTTCAAAGTATCCATTATGGAGTCTATGGAATCTTCTACTCCCAAAGCAAAACAGGCCGAACCCATTCCCAAGGGCCCGCCGAAGTTTGCCAAAGTCGGAGTATTAGGCAAAAACAGCCTGCTGATCATCAAATCGTAATATTCTTTTATTTCTTCCGCGTATTTGTCAAAATAACCTTTTTTCAAAAGTTCCAGAAATTTTGGCCAAGAAACTTTTATTTCCCTTTTTCTTGAAAAACGCTCATAAACTCTTTTAACGGCCTCCAAATGGTACCTGTTTAATTTATATTCTCCGATGGAAAATTTATTTTCAAATTTTTCCGGCTCAAATTCTTCAAATCGATGCTCCGGAGCCTGACCGTTTTTCTGGAAAACTTTCTGGTCGAAAAAGAGCGAAGTAAGAACAATATGAATCGCCACTCTTTCAAAAAGCTCTTTAGGCGATTCTATCACTTTTCTTTCCTCATCTTTATTCAAATATCGGCTCGCTAAAACCCGCAAAGCGTTAACGTCAAATTTTTTATCAACTTCGTCTATTTCTTCTTTATTAAGAACTTGTTTTTTCTGATTCCTTATTTCAGCGCGCTCTTGGCGGTAAAGAATGTAAGCCTTGGCTATACGGGCGTGAGCGGTATCTATCAAAACTTGTTCAACCATGTTTTGGATTTCTTCAATTGAAGGAACCGCGCCGCGCTTAACGACTTTTTTAAGCCTTAAAACAACTTCTTTTGCCAAGGTTTCAGCCATCTGCCAATTCGGCTCGCCCACGGCGACCGACGCTTTAAAAATAGCATTTGTTATTTTTTCAATTTTAAACGGCACCACTTGGCCGTTACGCTTTTTTATTGTTTTAAACATATAAATATAATCCCAATCTACAAATTTATCCGAATTTACAAATGGCTACGAATATTTATCGACTATTCGAATTTGTTCGTAGATTCGGATGAATTCGCAGTTTCGGATTGCTTATTTTCTTCTTTTCCTCAAAAACGCCGGCATATCCAAAATATCCTCGCTTTTTTCCTTTTCATTTTTTGCCTGCCTGCCGGTAGGCAGGGATTTTTTGGCAGATTTTTCGGATTCTTCAAAAAGCGAACCATTTTCCACTGGCTCTTCAAAAACTTCCTCTCTTGCTATTATTCTGGGCGAAAAAAGGTTTTGAGAAAGAATATCGCCGCTTCCCCCGCCGTAATTGCCGTTAAAACCCGTGGCGATAAGAGTGATTTTTAATTGCCCCTTATTAAGCCTCCTATCGTGGTACGCGCCGAAAATTATTTTCGCTCCCGGGTCGATGTTTTCCGAAATCAAATTCGCCGCCTCATTTATTTCGCTCATTTTCAAATCGCGCTGGCCGGAAACGCCGAATAAAATTCCCTTGGCGCCGTCTATGGACATTTCAAGTAAAGGAGAATTTATTGCTTGCGTCGCGGCGACGGAAGCTCTGTCTTTTCCGCTCGCTCTGCCGATGCCGATAACCGAAGAGCCGGCGCCGCTCATTATAGTTTTCACGTCGGCGAAATCCACGTTCACTATGCCGGGCGAAACAATAAGTTCGGTGATTCCCAAAACCGCGTTTTTCAAAATTTCGTCTATCGCCTCAAACGCTTTTATCAAAGAAGTTTCTTTGTTTATTATTGAAAAAATCCTGTCGTTGGGTATAGCGATTAAAGTATCAACTTTTTCTTTCATTCTGGCTATTCCGTCTTGGGCGATTTGCGCCCTTTTTGAACCTTCAAAACCGAACGGCTTGGTAACCACCGCGATTGTTAAAATTCCGAGCTCTTTGGCGATTTCCGCCACAATCGGAGCGGCGCCGGTACCGGTTCCTCCGCCGAATCCGGCGGCGATAAAAACCATGTCTGCGCCTTTTAAAGCTTCAGCTATTTCAGCCCGATCCTCCTCGGCCGCCTGCTGGCCGATTTCCGGGTTCATTCCGGTTCCCAATCCCCTTGTGAGATTTTTGCCTATGTGAATTTTTTTCTTCGCTTGGGTGTGATTAAGGTCTTGAATATCGGTGTTTATTGCTATCAAATCAATACTCCTTGGAAAAGAATCAGCCATTCTTGTAACCGCGTTTCCGCCGGCTCCGCCCACGCCGACGACTTTAATTTTTGCCGGATAATTTTCCTTGGATTTTTTAGCCATAGCAATGATAGAAGTATTATAGTTTTCAGAAAATTGAAGTCAATTGCCATTATCCACCTTTATTTTTTTTAAACACCACAACTTTGTAACCGATAAAATTCCAAACCAAAGAAACTAAAGTCGCCGAAACCGCGCCGATGTTCGCCCATAATTCGACCGATACTCCGGCTGGCGCGCCGAAAAAATTTACAACCAAAGAAGCGGCGCCCAAATTAAATCCCAAACCAATAACGCTCACCGCGAAAAATTGTGCGAATTCTTTCGCGTTGGCGGCGTCTTGCGAGCCGAAAGTCCAATACTTGTTCCAAAAATAACTGTTAATCGTTGCCACGGCGAAAGAGATTCCTTTGAAAAGTGAGTATTGAGAGCCCGCGGCAACTCCGGTAAAAAGAATTAAAATATTTAAAACTCCCAAATCCAAAAAAGTGTTGAGGGCGCCTATCGCCGCAAACTTAGCTATCTGCAATAAAACTGGGATCCAACGCGCTAACAACGAAGCAACCCACAAAGCTAAATTAGCGAAAACAAAAAGGCCGAAAACTATCAAAGCGGCCTTACCCGCGCTTACTCCCCCAGAAAACAATTTAATATTCTTTAAAATCGGCAACGAAAATAATCCGAATAAAATTCCTATTATTGAAACTAAAAAATAATCTTTTTTTGTAACCACTTTTTTAAAGCCCGCTAACTATTTTTTATTGGCAGACTGATTAATTTTAAACTAAAACCCGGACAACCCGACGATTGTCATTAAAGCGACTAAACTGATTATGATAATTGTTATTATTTTTGCCTTTTTCATCGTTATTATTCAATCAACCGACCTTTTTAATTATTTCTAAAACTTCTTTTGATTTTAAGCTTGCGCCTCCAACCAAAACGCCATCTATGTCTTTATATTTTACAAAATCCGCAACGTTTTTTCCATCAATCGAACCGCCGTATATTACTTTAGAATTTAGAATTGAGGATTGAGGATTGAGGATTTGGTTAATGAATTTTATAATTTCTAAAGCATCTTCGGGACTACAAGCCTTACCCGCACCGCTCGTGCTGATGGCCCAAACGGGCTCGTACGCAATAAATAAATTCCTTGAAACTTGAAACTTGAAACTTGAAACTCCCGCGATATCTTTTTGTAGTTGTCCTTTAATAAAATTTTTCACCGCCTTTATGCCGCGCTTGCGAATTATTAAATTTTCGCCAATACATAAAACGACTTTCAGCCCGGCTTTTAACGCCGCCAAAACTTTTTTGTTTATCATTTTATCCGTCTCGCCCAAATATTTCCGGCGTTCCGAATGACCGATAACTACGTATTCCACTTCTAAGTTTTTCAGCATCTCCGGGGAAATCTCGCCGGTATAAGCGCCTTGATTTTCCCAAAAAACGTTTTGGCCGCCAAGTTTGATATTTTTCGGCAATTCCTTCTTTAATTTTTCAATATGCGTAAAGGACGGACAAACAACTATATCAGCTTTCGATTTGCCGATTTTACGCCAATCCGCCAAAACCGGCGCGTTCATTTTTAAATTAAAGATTACAAGTTTTTTGTTCATTTTTATTATTTCTGAAATAAGACCAAGCCCACCAGATAATTATCGCCAAAATCACCGTCAATATCAAATAGTCGAATTTTCTGAAATAAACTTCCAAGCTCTGCCAGTTTTCACCCAAAATAAATCCCAGCCACGCCAAAAACAGCGACCAAATAAACGCGCCCAAAAAAGTTAAAACTGAAAATTTCCAAACCGATTTAACCCCCAAAACGCCAAGCGGGAAAGAAATAAAAGTCCGGACAATCGGCAAAACACGAGAAATAAAAGCCGTCCAATCACCGAAAAAAAACAGCCACTTCTTAGCCTTTTCAATATTCTTTGAATCCGCGTTTTTCAAAAAACCTTTTCTTGAAAGAAAGCCGAGCCAATAAGAAAAAAGCGAGCCAGAGAGATTCCCCAAAGCCCCGAAGAGAACAACCAGCCAAAAATTAAAAACTCCGATCGCCGCCAAAAAACCCGAAAAAGGCATAATTATTTCTGAAGGAATCGGTAAATTCATAGATTCCAAAAACATCAATAAAAAAACGCCGAGATAGCTCGTATCACGAATTACCAAAAGAATAAAACTCGATACTATCCCTAAAATCGTGGAAATCATTTTAATATTTTCGCCGCTTCGTCCGGATCGACAACTGTAATTTCAATACCCGTGCCAAGCTCAATCCCGGCCGAAACGCTGATTTTCGGCTGAATTTCAATGTGCCAATGATAATGCTTATGATTTTTCTTGCCCAAAACCGGCGCGGTATGGATGAAAAAATTGTAATCGGGGTCGCCGAGTTTTTTTTCTATTTTTGCCAGCGCTTTTTGGAGTGCTTCAATAACAAAACCCAAATCTTTTTCTGAAGTTTCCTCAAAATAAGGCAAATGATTTTTCGGGAAAACCCGCAATTCAAACGGTTCACGCGAAACAAACGGGGTAAAAACAATCGCGCCCTTGTTTTCAAAAATTATTCGGCGATTTATTTTCTTCTCCCAATTAATCATTTCGCAATGAACGCATTTTTTTTGTTTTTTGAAATAAGCCAAAGAACCCGAAAGGGAATGCTGAACGTCAGGCGGAATAACTGGGATGGAAATCATTTGGTAATGCGGGTGATAAACAGTAGCGCCGGCTCTTGGTCCCCAATTGTGAAAAATAAAAACATAGGATGAACATTTATCTTGCGCCAAAATTTTATACCTTTCTTTAAACGCTTTAAAAACAAGGTTGGCGTCCGAAACGCCAAGATTTTGGAAATTTTTATCGTGATCTCTGGTAATTATAATGTCGTGATGGCCGGTTCCTTCAATTATTGAATACGGTCCGCTGCGGGAAATTTTGGGACAAATGTCTTTTGGCGTGAAAGCCGGATTTTTATTTGGAACAATTTGAAGCGCCCAATCATTTTTGCCCTCGTAAAGTAAAACCGGCTCGGCATTTCCGCCCGCTTGTGGATTTTCAAATGGGCAAGTTTTAATAGGCGCTTTTAAGCGTTTTTGTTTTTTTGCGATATGTTTTTTTGCCCGCCCAGGCGCGATGACAATCCAATCGCCCGAAACCGGATCTTGCCTTAGTTGTGAATTCATTTTATCGCGAATTTACACTAATCTAACCACGAATTTCACGAATAATTGTTAATGTTATTTGTGATATTCGTGCCAAAATTTGTGAATATTAGTGAACTTGTAACCTATTCTCATAATACCAATTCATAATGCTTTTCGCCACTGGCACGGTGTTTAAGCTTCCCTCGGAAGCGTCTTCAACCAAAACCAAAATTGCAATTTGCGGATTATCGGAAGGCGCATAGCCCGTGAAAAACGCGTTTATTTTCTTATTGTTTTCAATCTGCGCCGAACCGGTTTTCGCCGAAACCGCCATCGGCAAATCATTTAACATATAAGCCGTGCCGTAAGATTTCTGAACGGCGTCTCTCATTCCCTTTTGAACTTCTTTAATAATATCCATATCCGAAGAATAATCGTAAGAAACTTTCGGCTGATTTTCTTTCATAGTTTCACCATTTTCCGAAACTATTTTTTCCATAACCATCGGCTGATAAATTTTCCCTCCATTCGCTATGGCGGAAATATAAGAAACAAGCTGGATGGGAGTTATTATAAGATCTCCCTGGCCGATGGTGACGTTATATGTGTCGCCTATTCTCCACGGCTGACTGGTGTTTTTTTCTTTTATCTGGGCATCGGGCAAAAACCCTTCGTTTTCAAATGGCAAATCTATTCCGGTTTCTTTCCCCAGGCCGAATTTTTGCCAATATTCTTTTAAGCGCTCAATGCCAAGCCCTTCAATTTTAACCGAACCGTCAATCAAAGAAAGTTCGCTGTCCGGAAAACCGCCGCCGAGCGCGTAAAAATAAACGTTTGAAGAGCGTGCCAAAGCCGAATACATATTCACCCAACCGTGAGCTTTCCAATCGAGAAAACGCGAAGGCTTATCGGGAAAATAAGGGTTTGGAACTTCTATGTACCCGCGAGAGAAAATCTGCCTTTGGGGACTAATAATATTTTCTTTAAGCGCGGCGTATGCCACCAACGGCTTTATTGTGGAACCGGGAGAATAAACTCCGGAAATGGCGCGATTAAAAAGAGGCTTCAATGGATCGATTAAATCGCTTGAGGTGATTTTATTATTATTAAAACTGGGCAAGTTGATTAATGCCAAAACTTCGCCGTTTTGAGGGTTCATTGCAATGCCGACTCCGGCCGGACTGCCCAAATTCGCCAACGTCTGTTTAAGTTGGCTGTAAAAATAATTTTGTAAACCCGCGTCTATATTTAAATAAACCCGGTCGCCGAAAACTTGCTCTTTTAAAATTTTACTGTCAATGACCTCTCCTTTCGCGTTTTTATAACTTACGATTTCTTCGTTTTCTCCCTGAAGATAATTATTGTAATATGCCTCTATGCCATTTTTACCGATAACGTCGTTAAAAGAAAGCGAAGAATTTCCGCTTAAATCGTTTTTATCCGCCGAGCCCGTATACCCCAAAACGTGCGAAAAAGCGTCGGCTTCGGAATATGATCTTTTAAAATCATCTTCAACTTCTATCGCTGGAGAATTAAGATTTTTTATTTCGATTATTTGATCAACACTTAATTGCCTGGCAACCGTTAAAGAATTTTGCCTTTCCAAATTTACGTTTTTAAGAAGATCTTCTATCTGGCCCGTCGGCAAATTAAGAATTTTTTCCAAATCGCCCGTTATTTTATTTCTTGAGTCGGGGTTCTTAAAAAATTCAACAAGGTTCAAATTAACCCTGAACGATGGCACGTTTTCAACCAAGGGCTTGCCATTGCGGTCAAAAATTATTCCCCTTTGCGCCCGAACGATTTTTATCGTTCCGGCGTTCGCCGAGGCGCGCTGGGAATAAAAATTATTTTGCCAAACGCCGATAAAAAACATTCTACCCAAAACAACCGCCATTATCACGGCAAAAAAAATCGCCACCATTTTAAAAGCCTTTTGTGAAAGCGGCGATTCTAAAACCACCAAGCCCTCGGCCAAATCGTCGAGAACAGCTTCTTCAAGAAACAAATCTTTTTTCATAAAACCGATCCCAATCTACAAATTGATACGAATCTTCGAATGGCTACAAATATTTTTTATAGTTATTCGGATTTATTTGTAGATTCGGATGTATTCGTAGTTTCGGATCACTATCTTAAAATTGCTTAATAAACCTTAAATCGCCGGAATTGAATAATCTGATGTCGGGAATTTTATATTTAATCATCGCCAAACGATTCAGCCCGAAACCGAAAGCGAATCCTTGAGTTTTATACGGGTCGTAACCCACGGCGCGGAAAACTTCCGGATGCACCATGCCGGCGCCGGCGACTTCTAATTCCTTGTTCTGCCATTTCATGTAAACATCAACTCCCGGCTCAACAAAGGGATAATAATTCGGCCTGAAATCGAATTCCACGTCTTCACCGAAAAGCTTGGTTAAAAATTTCTCGATGATAAATTTAAAATTTGCCAAAGAAACGTCTTCTCCCACCATCAGTCCTTCAACTTGGCCGAAAGTCGTTTCGTGCGAAGCATCAGTGGCCTCATATCTGAAAGTCCTGCCCGGCACGATGATTTGAAAAGGCGGCTGGTGCGTTTCCATATAATGTATTTGCATCGGAGAAGTGTGAGTACGGAGCAATGAGCGACAAGTTGAATGCGACATGTTTTTTTGTCCCCTATTACCTTGTCGCATGTCACATTTCACTTCTTTCAGCCAGAAAGTATCCCACGCGTCTCTCGCCGGATGGTCTTTAGGAATATTTAAAGCGTCAAAATTATAATAGTCAGTTTCAACTTCCAGACCTTCAACAACGGAAAAATTCATCGAAAGAAAAATGTCGTGGATTTCTTTTTCTATTTTATTTAAAGGATGAATGTGCCCACCGGCGATTTTCTTCCCGGGCTTGGTAATGTCAATTCTATGTCTTGTATTTTGTATTTTGTATTTTGTATTTTGTATTTTGTTGCTAATCGCTTCTTCTATGTCTTTTTTCAGTTTTTGCGCCAAAGGACCGATTTCCCGGCGTTCTTCAATGGCCAAATCTTTAAGCGAACGTAAAATTCGCGTCAGTTCGCCTTTTCGGCCAAGAAATTTTATTTCTAAATTTTCCAGTTCTTTCGAATTTTCCGCTTTTTCTATCAGCTCCAAAGCAAGTTTTTTAATTTCTCCAATTTTTTCTTTCATACCCCGTAGTAGAAACTCGACTGCTAAAATAAAGCGAGCCGAAGAATCTGTGTTTAATTTAATATATGTTTATTATAGTTATAATTCGATTTATCCAAAGTTTATTTTACCAGACGAGCTTATGTCGAGTTTTCACTACGGGGCATAAGAATTTACTATATTATAATTGCTTTTTTATAAAACTTCAATATAATAATAGACATTATCGCGGGGTAGAGAAGAAGTATCTCGTCAGGCCCATAACCTGAAGATCGCCGGTGCAAGTCCGGCCCCCGCAACAAATAATAAAAATAAAAGCTGGGAGAATTTTGTTTTTTCTGAAACCCCGCAGCAGGCGAGCTTGGTGTCCCGCCCTACGGCGGGATTCGCCGTGGCGAGGACTAGTGAAGGCCGCCGCTGGAGCGGCCGGAACGGGTTGAGGGAAAATAAAATTCTCACAGCTAAGGCCGATGTAGTTCAGTGGTAGAACGTCGCCCTCATAAAGCGAACGTCGCAGGTTCGATTCCTGCCGTCGGCACCATGAATATCGCTATTCTTGGCTTCGGCCGCGAAGGAAAATCTACCTTAAAATTTCTTAAAAAATCGCCGTCTTTCAAAAACGCGCGGATTTCTGTTTTAGATAAAAAAACGGACGAAAATTATTTAAAAAAGCTCGGTAATCTTGACCTTGTTTTCCGCACTCCCGGAATCCCCTACAATTTGCCGGAAATCCAAAAAGCGATAAAAAACGGCGTAAAATTTTCCAGCGCCACCGCTTTATTTTTTGACGAAATTAAACGATTAAAAAATGTTAAAGTCATCGGCATCACCGGCACGAAAGGAAAAGGTACAACCGCGACGCTACTTTATAAAATTTTAAGGGCCTGCGGGAAAAACGCATATTTGGCTGGGAATATCGGTAAGTCCCCGCTTGAACTCTTACCCAAAATCCGCATAAATCAACTAAATCGACATAAATCGACGTCTCCAATAGCGATATTGGAGCTTTCAAGCTTCCAGCTTCAAGACTTGAAAAAATCGCCGGACATAGCGGTTGTTTTAAATATTTTTCCCGACCATATGGACAGCCATAAAAATTTCAGCGAATACATTAATGCCAAAGCTTCAATTTCCAAATTCCAATTTCCAAATTCCAAAATTTTCTACGACGCAAACAACAAATACAGCAAACTTATCGCCCAAAAAAGCCGTGGTAAAAAAGTACCCGTTCGGATTCATTTGAGGCATTCGGATGAATTCGTAGTTTTGGATTGCGACTTAAAAATGCCCGGCGAACACAATTTAAAAAACGCGACAATGGCCGCGGCAGTCGCTCTTTCACTTGGTTGCCCGAAAGAAAAAATTTTGGAAGTTATAAAAAATTTCAAAGGAAATGAACACAGGCTAGAACTCGCCCGCGTAATCCGTGTAAATCCGTGTGAGCGAAGCGCCTCAAATCCGTGTAAATCCGTGTTTATAAAATTTTACAACGATTCCGCTTCAACCAATCCGCAAACAACCATTGCGGCAATAAACGCCTTTAAAGAGCCGAAAATTATCATTCTCGGCGGAAAAGACAAGGGGCTGGATTATTCCCCTCTCTCCAAAACGCTCAAAAATTCCAATACTGAGTTTGTAGTTCTTTTTGGAGAAAACAAAAATAAAATCAAAAAACAAATTTTAAAAAGTAAATCGCGAATTGTATTCGCCAAAGATTTAAAAACCGCCGTCAACCTCGCTTACAAAGAAGCAAAAATACTAAATACTAAATACTCTATACCAGCTACTATTTTGTTTTCCCCCGCCGCCGCCAGTTTTGATATGTTTAAAGACTATGCCGACAGAGGCAAAAAATTTAAGGAGTTGGTTAAAAAGTTAAGACACTGATTTATGCTGATTTAAGCGGATTTATGCTGATATACGTTTGAAAAATATTTTGAAATCAGCTAAACTACAAATTAATGCGGGCGTAGAGGAGAGGCCGTCCTCGGCTCCCTGTCACGGAGCAAATCGCCGGTTCGAATCCGGTCGCCCGCGCAAATTAATTTAAAATTATGCTCAAAGAAAAAAATTCCTACGACATATTAAAAGAACGGGGGTTTGTGAATCAGTCAATAGATGAAGCGGGTATTAAATGGCTGCTTTCAAAACAAAAAGTTAGTTTTTACATCGGCTTTGACCCGACCGCTTCAAGTTTACATATTGGCAATTTGATTGCGTTAATGGCGGCGGCCCATCTTCAAAACCAAGGGCACAAACCGATTATTTTGGTTGGCGGCGGCACGGGACTGGTTGGCGACCCAAGCGGCAAAGACAAAGCCCGGCCGATAATGAACTGCCGGGAAATAAATAAAAACGCCTTGGCGCTTAAAAAGCAAATTTCAAGAATCATAAATTTTAAAAACAACCAAGCGCTTTTGCTTAACAACGCCGACTGGCTTTCAAAACTCAATTACATTGAATTTCTCCGCGACTTCGGAACGCATTTCAGCGTCAATCGCCTGCTCAATTCCGAATCGGTAAAAATCCGCCTTGAAAAAGGCTTGTCATTTTTAGAATTCAATTACCAGCTTTTGCAGGCGTATGATTTTTGGCATTTGTTTAAAACCAAAAATTGTGTTCTCCAACTTGGCGGCTCGGACCAATGGGGCAACATTATCGCCGGCGTGGAACTAATCAGACGGCTTGAAGAAAAAGAAGCTTACGGCGTTACCATTCCTTTAATAACCACAAGCGACGGCAAAAAAATGGGCAAAACGGAAAAAGGTGCGGTTTGGCTAGACGCAAAATTGACGTCGCCTTACAAATATTACCAATTTTGGATAAATACCGACGATGCCGACACAATAAAATTTCTTTTGCTTTTCACTTTCTTGCCGGTTGAAAAAATAGAAAAATTAAAAAAATTAAAAGGCTCTGAAATAAAAAAAGCCAAAGAAATTTTGGCGTTTGAAGCCACAAAAATTCTTCACGGCGAAAAAGAGGCGAGGAAAGCCGCTGAAGCTTCAACCGCGCTTTTTGGAAATGAAAAAACTGAAGCAAATTCCGTTCCGGCAATCTCCATAAGCCGAAATGAAATCAGAAAAGGAATCCCCGCCTCAAAACTTTTTGTTTTGGCGGGCCTTGCCAAATCTTCGGGCGAAGCCCACAGGCTGATAACCCAGGGTGGCGGATATTTAAATGAAAAAAGGCTGGACAACCCCAATCTTTTAATAGCCGAAAACGATTTTAAAACCTGCCCGCCGGGCAGGCGGGATGGCGAACTTATGCTCCGCGCCGGAAAGAAAAAATATCAAAAAATAGAATTACGATAAACACAATTCTTTACAGGCGTTTTTATACATTCTGACAATAACCTCAGCTTCGTTTAAAGAAACTGAAAATTCCGGTTCGGAAACGATCCGATCTTTTAATCTGTGCGCTTCTTTGATTTCTTCAACGCTGATATTGAAAAAGCGGTTATGGTCGGTGGCCTCAAGGCGCTCATCAAAAGTTTTTCCGTTATAACCGGCGATTTTAATAGTTTCATCGAAAATCACATCCGCTTCAATGACCGCCAATCGCCATTGTTTTTTATCTTTTGATTCCAATCTTTTTTTAATCTGTTTCCATCCTCTTAGGGCGCGGCTACGAGAAACGTCTCTAAACCCGAAAATGTCGGTTAAATGGTCTATGGGGTCGCTGACGGTATCCGTGTTTAAAAGAAAATAAACTATTAAGGCAATTAACCCTGCTGAAACGAGAAAAGAAGTCAATTGAAAAATCACCAGATATTGGACAAAAAACGCCATTAAGCCGTCTAATATATTATCCATTTCTATTCTATTTATTATCTATTATTTTCTATTTATTATCTACCCCAGTTATTCTCTCGTAAAATTTTCCCACTTCAAAAATATCATTTTCATGGAACGGCTTGGCAATAAGCTGAAAACCGACAGGAAGTTTAGATTTGAGATTTGAGATTTGAGATTTGAGATTTTTTACCGGTATGGACATTCCCGGCAAACCGGCCAAATTAAGCGGAATCGTAAAAATATCCGACAAATACATTGAAAGCGGATCGTTTGTCTTTTCCCCTATTTTAAAAGCCGTAGTCGGAGAAACCGGAGTCAAAATCAAATCAATTTCCTCAAACGCTTTTTCAAAATCTTCTTTAATTAATCTTCTTACTTTTTGCGCTTTGGCGTAATAAGCGTCGTAATATCCCGAAGAAAGCACAAACGTGCCGAGCATAATTCTTCTTTTTACCTCGTCGCCGAATCCCTCGCCCCGCGTTTTGAAATAAATATCCTTCAAACTTGAAGCTTTAAGCTTGGAACTTGAAACTCGAGAATAACGGATGCCGTCAAATCTGGCGAGGTTCGCGCTCACTTCCGCAAACATTATAATGTAATAGCACGACAAAGCGTATTTTGTATGCGGTAAACTGATTTCTTTAAATTCTATTTTTAAAGATTTCAGTCCCTTTATCGCTTCTTGTATTTTTGATTCGGTTTCCTTATCCATCCCGCCCACAAAATATTCTTTCGGCAAACCGATTGTTAATTTTTGGATATTTTCTAATTTGGGATTTGTGATTTGTGATTTGTGATTTTCTACACTGGTAGCATCTCTCTCGTCTTTCCCTTTTATGACATTAAACAAAATTTCTGCGTCTTCAACGGTTTTCGTTAAGGGCCCTATCTGGTCCAAACTTGAAGCCATCGCCATTAAGCCATATCTTGAAACCGTGCCGTAAGTCGGCTTTAAGCCGACTATTCCGCAAAAACCGGCCGGTTGGCGGATTGAACCGCCAGTATCTGAGCCAAGCGCCGCCGCGCACATATCGGCCGCCACAGCCGCCGCCGAGCCTCCCGAGGAGCCGCCAGGCACTCTTTCCAAATTTCTCGGATTTTTAGTCGTTTTAAAAGCGGAATTTTCCGTGGAAGAGCCCATCGCGAATTCGTCCATATTGGTTTTTCCCAAAAAAATCGCGCCGGCTTCTTTCAATTTTTTAATTACCGTGGCGTCGTAAGAAGCCTTGTAATTTTCCAGAATTTTGGAAGCTGAAGTGCATAATTCCCCTTCTATTAAAATATTATCTTTTATCGCCAAAGGCGCCCCAGCCAAAACATTTAATTCTTTACCCTTCGCAAACTCAACGTCAACTTTGCTTGCCTGTTCCAAAGCCGAATCTTTCAATAATCGTAAATAAGCGTCTATATTTTTGTCTTTTTCTTTAATATAAGCAAAAAACTCTTTTGTAATTTCAAAAGCGGAAAACTGTTTGTTTGTAAGTCCGTCATGAAACTTTTTAATTGTTAGCTCCCGAATATCCACAAATTTAAGCACGAATTTCACGAATACTTTATTAATTTAGCACTCTTCGAAATTCAAGACTTTTATGTTTAAAATTCGCAATAATATCTAAACTTAAATTAGCCGCTTTTAAATATCTTAATACTTGTTTTATATCATCTTGGCTAATTTTCCAAATCATTTTAGTTTCCAAAATAATCTTGTCGTTGATAATAAAATCTAAGAAAAATTTTCCTAATTCTTCATTGCCAAAATTCACGCATATCTTCACTTCCCTTTTATAAGGAACGTTCAACTCTTTTAATTTTATTTCTATTGCTTTTTGATAATGTTTTTCTTGATATTTTGTGCCTAATTTATTATGGACTTCAAACAAAATACCCATTAATAAATAATTCAATTCCGGATAAATTATTTTGCTTTTATTCGTGGTACTTGTGACCATATTTGCGCAAATTAGCGAACTACTCAAATACGGGCGGCACCTTCAAATACCCGTTTTCTTCCTCAGGAAACTGATTTATTATATTCGTGCGATTCGTGTCTAAATTTGTGCTAATTCGCGAGCTTCTATCTTCCCTGAAAACATTCATCTTTATTGTCCCTCCGGCGAGCGGTTCAACACCTTTGGTATTAATTTCTTTAAGCTCGCCAAAATACCCCAAAATATTTTGGAGGTCGCTTAATAACTTTTCTTCTTTTTTACTTGTCGCTTTCTGCTTGTCGCTAATTTCAATCCGGCTAAGCTCGGCGAGATATTCAAGGATTTTCTTATCTATTAACATGTTATATAGAATAATAAATCTAAAAGTGTATTTATTCAACGAGTTGACAAATAGAGAGAAATTTGTTATAATATTATCAGCATTAATTTTGACAATTACATATAATCTAACGATTGATATTTGCGCATAGCGCGGAAAGGACACAAGGTGAGAAAAATGTGGGGGGAAATAAATAATGAGGTCATGGAATGCGCTCGGGGGTTATTTGATGTCGTCGGGGCAAGCGGATGTTTCCTGATTCTCGGCCTGGAATCACGGGTAAGCCGAAATCTGGACAACTTCTTCGTGGACCCTGGCGATAAATGGGGGTTCCCTGGCTTCGCCGAGAACTTCAGCCCGAAGGTGGAAATCGTCATAAAAAAACTGCGCGAGGCCAAAATCCACGTAGTTCAAGTCCAAGATACTCAAATCAAGTTCAAAGAACTCGCAGTGAATGCTGGCGTCTGCGAGTGGGGCAAAAATTCGCTAGCTATCCATCCAATTTTCGGCCCATGGCTCCGGTTCGTAGTTTTCCGAACAAACCGGAAATTCGGACCGGAAATTGTTTCGGCATGCGAATTCAGCGATCTCGGGTTGCCCTCGGAGTCCATCTTTAAAAAATGTCATAACTGCGGCGACAGATGCATAAAGGCATGTCCGGTTTCGGCATTACAACCATTTAAGATTCCGAATAGAAAAGTCTGTATCGCCTGGCAACAACTGGGCGAGGCAACAGACGATGTGCGTCAACGGTGCGACCTGTGCCTGCAAGCCTGCATGCCGCAACGACAATAACGTGCGTAAAAAGAACACGTACGACGGCGAACCGTAACCCAATCAGTTCCAGGGTTACGGTTTTTTTATTTTCTTAAAAGAAAAAATAATAGCGTAATGTTTGTGGACGTTTTTTTCTCCTTCGTCGTAATCAATTTTATTCGTTGTTATTTTATTATCAAAATTTAATATTTTTACCGGCAATTTATGCAAAATTGATTTTATTTTCGGCGCCGAAGCGAGAATTTTAATTTTGCCGGTTTTAACCATCAATGTTTCTTCCCATAAATGGACTATGCCACCAACACCGCCCTCTTTTAAAACTCTAACCGCTTCTTTCAAGCTTTTATTTAAGTTTGTGCAATGAAAAACTCCGATAGAATAAACCCCGTCGAAAAATTCATCTTTAAACGGCAGTTTTTCGGCGTTGGCAACGGTAAATTTCAAATTTTGACTCTGAATTTTATTTTTTAATAAATCTTTTTTGTTTTTTTTAGCAAGAATTATCGCTTTTGGAGTAATGTCTATGCCAATCACGTTATATCCGCTTTTCGCCAGAAAAATGCTATCCCTGCCGTTTCCGCACCCAATATCCAAAATTTTTCCTTTGCGGATTTTTTCTTTATTAAGAAGGCGCGCAAAATCGCGAGTCAATAACATGGAAGGTTCCAAACAAACCGCCCAATGAGGAGGATTTTTTATATTATCATAACTTTTGCGCCATTTTTCTTTTTCTTTTTTATCCATAAGCGAAAATTATTTCTTCACGCCCATTTTGTAAATATCGTAAATTTCTTCAACAGTTGTCGCTTCTTCCGCTGATTTGTCCTCCCTCCATCTTAAAAATCTGGGAAATCTTAACGCTAATCCACCTGTTTTTATCTTATCTTCCGCGACCGTGTGGACCGGACTAACAGTTATTTCCGCTCCGGAAATTTCCACTACGATTTTCGGCTCAAACCAAACATCGGACTTCATTCCGGTTTCCAATAATTTGGATTTTTCTTTCAACTTGTATTTGTCCAGCATTTTCGGTAATTGCGCTAATGTTTCGTCGGTGAATCCCGTACCTATTTTGGTGAAAGAATAATACTTATTCGTTTTTGGGTTATACGCCGCCACAAGCAAAGAACCGTAAGTTTTCGCCCGCCGGCCCGCACCATAAAGCGCGCCAACCACCGCCAAATCAAAAGTGTCCACAATTTCTTTCTGATAATCTTTCTTGAATTTAATCCAAAGCCAGCCGCGCGAACCCGCCTGATAAATTCCCGAATAATCTTTTATCATTATCCCTTCATTCCCCCTTTTTATGGAATCTTCAAAACACTTTTTTATTTCAGATAAATCTTCCGTTATCACGCCCTCGGCAAACTCAATTATTTTTGATTTCGCGAATGAATTTTTAAGCGCGGTCTTTCTCTGCTCTAAAGATTTCCCCAAAAAATTATGGCCGTCCAAATAAAGCAAATCAAAAAGGAAATATTTGACCGGGATTTTTTTGACGTATTCTTCAATATTATGTTTCCGGCGGCGGGACATCAAAACCTGAAAAGGAACCTGTTTTCCGCTTTTTTCGTCAAACGGCACAATTTCCCCCTCAACAATCGCCTCTTTTCCGCTAAAAGATTTTTCCAATCCGCTTATAACGTCGGGGTATTGATGGGTGATATTTTCCTGTCTTCTTGAGAACAAAACGATTTTTCTATTTTTCTTTATGTGCGCCTGGATTCTTTCACCGTCATATTTGTCCTCAACTGAAACCTCGCCCAAAATATGGTCTTGGACTTCTTTAAGGTCTTCAACCCTGCTTGAAAGCATCATTCTTATGGGCACGCCTACTTTAGGCTCTACTTTCTTAATCATCTCTTCTATTTTTTTTCCGCGTAGGTTTGCGTCCAGTCCGCGTAAATCTGCGTACTTTGTTGAAACTGCATAAGCCACCTCGCCCAAATCTGAAATAACGTTAAAAGCGTATTCCAGAATTTCTTTATTTTTTTTGCTTGCCCGCCGGAGCCCTGCCTGTCCGGTAGGCAAATCTTGCGAAGGAGGGTTGCCCGAAAACGCTTTCGCCAAACCGTACAAAAAAGTCATTTCGCCCACGCCTAAACGCAAAGTTCCCAAAATCGTCCGAATAATATACCTCGCTTCCTCTCCCGAAGCTTTTGAAATTAAATCCGCCAAACAACTCACTTTCTTTTCCTGTGAACCCGCGCCGCCTAATTTTGCAATTTCGATAAGCTTTTCAAAAACTTCTTTTATAGTTAGGCCCTTCCCTTTATCGCCGACTTTCAAAGTTTCGATTACCGAACCCAAATCACCCGCTTTATTGAACAAACTTTCAATTTTTTCATTTGTTGAATTTTGCGAAAGCGCTATCGCGCGAATAACCATTTTGTCCGCCAACCCTATTTCTAAACCTTCATAAGACGGGGTAAGCTCGCCCCGTAGCAAATAAGCCGAAATTTTGGCTTCTTCCGGAGAAATTTTTGGGAAAAAATCCGCCAGAATATCAATCATCGCCAGGCTTGAAGCCGTTTTTTCTAGTCGGGCGAAAACCTCGGCGAGTTTTGAGAATTTTGTATGCAACATAGCTTTATTCTACTAAATTTTCCGGTCTGCGTAAATCAAAAAATTAACGACTTGCGATGTCGTTAATTTTTAAATTAAACAACTTTGAAATTATTTATCTCGGTATAACTTCTCTTATTATCGGCTCAAAGGCGTTAGTTACCGTTGCTTGCCATGACCTGGAACCGTCTATCCCGTTGCAATTTAAAGTATAAGTAGTTGTTTTGGAAGGAACAACATTGACCGAGCCGGAGCTGGAATTAACGCTGCCGATTTTATTGTCAATAGAACAGCCATACTCGGCGTATTGACAGACCCATGACAAAGTTGAGGTTTGGGGCAAAACAATAATGGAAGGATTAGTAGAAAAATCACAAACAGGCGGACAGGAAACATAACATGATTGGCTATCGGGATAAGAAAAAGTAGTACAATCCGAATTAGTGCCAGATACGTCTCTAGATTGACTGCCATAATTATGACAAGCAGCGTTACAATCTGACCACCCTCCATAGTTAGTGGTTGAGTCACAAGAAGGTGGTACATAATAATTATTGCCACCACCGCCACCACCACCGCCACTGCAATCCGCTTCGCCCGTACAATTAGGGTCGCCGCAAGAATCATTATAAGTATCGCCCTGACAATACCCTAACGGGCTGAGACACCTCCTAGGCGGATTGGGGCAGTCTCCGCCGCCACCGCCCGGACCGGTAGGACCGTTAGGACCGTTAATGTTAGGGGTACTGCCGCCCGAACTGGGACCGCCACCATTGCATCCCCAAAGAACATTAATATCGCAGGAATTGTAATCAATAATCGTCCAAAACAACGGATCGGTAAAGATAGGTAGAAGGGGAGCTATAAATGGGGCAATTATATTAACGACACCTCCAGCTCTCGCAGTTTCTGTAGAAAAAAACAATCCGGACACGATAAGCGCACAGCCTATAAAAATTGTGAATATTTTTTTGCTTGTTTTCATATTGATGTTTATTTTAATAAAATGGTTGCCGCTTGGCTAAAAATTATAAGCGCCAAGAACAAGCCCAATACTTTAAAATTCTTATATTCACCATCCAAAAATTTCCGCGAAAAATATGCTAAAAGAAAAAGCGCGCCGAGAATAACAAACCCAATGAGCGCTTGACTTATTTTTTGGGTGCCCCTAATGACATTTATGATATTCAAAATTATCACAACAATGGCTGTGCTCCCCAAAAGAGGCACAATCCATTTTTTCATTTTCCAAAATCCATATGCCAGTATTCCGCCAAGACAAGCATAAGCTGTGTATATCAAGGCAAATACAAAAAAATGGCGTAAACTGAACGAAAGAACAGCCAAAAGATTCCACAACGTGACAATCCCGAAAATAACGCCAAGTATTCTATACGGAAGCAGAATTTTCAAAGGAATTTTATTTATTTCTAACTCAGACATAGAATTTAATAAAAAACATTATATTAATATTATACTATAACCCTAAATTAATAAAAGGTGGATAACTTTTTAGGCGATAAAAACGCCTGTTTTTGCTATAATTTTGCATTTTTACCGGACAGATTTTTAGACGCAGAACAATATTTACTATGCTTATCACATACGGTATAATAAACAATATTGAAAATAAAATGAAAGAAGAAAATGTTTGGCAAAAAGCCGCTCAAAATTTTATTTGGGATAAACCGTATAAAAAGATTTCGCAGACTTCCAAAACAGGGCCGAAAAAATGGTTTGTGGCTGGAAAATTAAATTACACCAAAACAATTTTTGAAAAAAACTTTGCTCTGGGGAATGCTTCAAGAGAAGCGGTTGTTTTTTATAAATCTCCCTTCCAAAAAGAATCTTATACTTACTCTTCGCTTTTAGATGAGGTGAATGCGTTAGCCTGTTATTTAGAGCAGAAAGGAATAAACAAAAAAAGCCGAGTTTTGATTTTAACCGATTCTAAAAAAGAACAGGTTTTTTTAGTTTTATCTCTTCTCCGGTTGGGCATTCAATTCGGCGTCTTATATTCTAGATCTCCGCTTGCGATTATAAATTCTCTGATTTTGAAATCTAGAGCCACTCATATTATTTCTAATACGAAGCTAGCGAAAATTATTAGTTCGAAAAAAATTATTTTGATAAAAATAGATAGTAAAATTAACAAAAAAGCCGTTCTTAAAAATAAAATCGTCCCAAGATTAGTTTTCTCAAGCTTCCCATCTTTTTTGTGTTTTTCGTCAGGGACGACCGGAGAAATCCCTAAAATATTTTTAAACGGTAATGCCGGTTTTTTTGTCGGGGCTCACCATATATTTGAAACAAATTTTTTCCATGATTTAAAAAATAATTTTATCTTAGCCATGCTTGATTTTGCTTTTGGAAATTCTATGATGCCCTCTCTTATTACGCCGTTGATTAAAGGCGGTAAGGTTGTTTTTTTTGACTTTAGCTATAGGTTAAACGATAAATCTATTATAAAAATTTTAGAAAAAGAGGGGGTTGAATCTACTGTTAGTTCTCCGCCATTTTTTGAAATACCCCAAACTAAAAATAAAACTAACAAAATAATAAGCATAATCATAGGTGGACAAAAAATTTCTGAGTCCGTTTTAGATTTTATTAAAAATACTTTTCTCGGAACACGACTTGTAAATACACTTGGGAGTATTGAATCTTTTGCCTATTTAAAATGTTTGTCCGATAAAAACAGTAAGTCAATAAAGATTTTAAAACCACTGCCGGAATTAGAATATAAAATTATTAATAAAGAAATTTTTATTAAAAACACTTGGCCTTGTTTGGTACTGCCATTAAGCAACAAGCAATCCTATCTAAGGCGCTGGCAAGGCAATTTTTTTGGCACTGGGGATTTGGCGAGAAAAACAAAACTAGGGTTGGAAATTATAAGTCGAAAAGATAAACTTATAAAACATAAGGGTCAAATGATTAATCTTGAATATTTGGAAAAAATTCTTGAGTCCGAGCCATTCGTTCAAAAAGCGAAATGCTTGATTGTTTGTAATAAATCAAAGTCTAAAATTGCCGTTTTTTTAAGCCTTAAACAAGAATATAAAAATTTCTCTCGGTCTCTGTTAGAAAACTCAATTAAAAAAATCGTTGATGTTAAATTTGGCAGTTATGCCAAACCAGGTAAAATAGTTTTTGTAAAGGAATTCCCAACTTCGGCTGGCGGGAAAATTATGGAAAAAATTCTTCTTAAAAAATATGCCTGATAATCAAAACCAAAACTCAGACCGGTGGCAGGCGCTTGACATAGTAAAAACATTGGGGGTTTTAGGAGCGCTAGGTGGCCTTATTTTACTTTGGTGGTTTGGGGAAAATAAGAACCCGGCAATGGGTAATGTCTCTTATAGTCTTAGCACGGCTTTTTGGCCAACTATTGGTTATTTAGTAGTAATAACCCACCTTCTTTTTATATCCGCCGGAGCCGCCTTTTATTTCTATTTAAAAAATAATAAACCAACTTTTAAAAAAATAGTTTTCCGATTCATTCTTTTTATTTTTATCGGTATTTTGTTTGGATTAAATCTTCAGCCATTTGTTGTATTTTGGAACGTTTTCCTATTTTACGCTTTTTCTATTCTGATAATTTTTATAATGGATCGATATAGCGATAAAAAAATAATAT
>Ga0208045_1000016_pt1 | contig 89204 bp, 75 predicted proteins | sample PL_2010_200m_FD_184160 | JGI IMG/M metagenome (GOLD analysis project Ga0208045, IMG submission 184160) | Freshwater microbial communities from Powell Lake, British Columbia, Canada to study Microbial Dark Matter (Phase II) - PL_2010_200m... | ecosystem: Environmental > Aquatic > Freshwater >...
CCCCCTGGCACAACCCTTTGTATTGAAAGGGGCCGTTCCCTCCGGAGGCACCTTCACGGGAACGGGGGTAACCGGATCTACTTTCTTCCCGGCCATTGCAGGAGCCGGAACCCATCACATCCGGTACACCTACCCCAACAACTTCGGTTGTATCGACAGTGCATCCCGTACGATCCATATCGTAAATCCCGTATCCCATACCTGTGGAGATACCCTGACCGACCTCCGGGATACCAGGAAATACCCCACCGTTCTCATCGGAACCCAGTGCTGGATGGCTGCCAACCTGAATTTCGGCAACGTGATTACTTCGACGCTGGTCCAGCGCGACAACTGCCTTCCTGAGAAGTATTGTATCAACGATAACCCGGCCAATTGCACCAGTTACGGAGGACTCTACCAGTGGAATGAGATCATGCGGTATGCGACCGATAACGGTTCCCAGGGATTCTGTCCGGCCGGCTGGCATATTCCCTCTGAAACCGACTGGAACACACTGTTCAACTTTTACATCTCTAACGGTTTCGCGGGAAGCGCATTGAAATCCAGCGGATATTCCGGCTTCAACGCCCTGATGACCGGCATCCGGTTCCACAACTTCGTGTGGAAATTCAGAGCATCGGATCCAATCCTGAGATCTACCCTATTCTGGTCTTCCACACCCTGCGGTTCCGAAAAAGCCTGGGCCCATGGCATGAATGAAGTGGTGGCGGATATCGAATATACCCCCAGTGTATCATTCTACCCCTCTAACAGGATCAATGCATTCTATGGGAGATGCCTAAAGGACTGACTATGAAACCAACCAGATATTTACTCACGATAGTAATTACAGTTCTCCTCTGGACGGGTTGTTCCAGGAAGGAGCCGGCGCCACCTCCGAGCGCTCTTTATTCCGTTAACGGGGGGACCACCAGCCATAAAAACGGTCAGATCTGCCTAACGTGCCATGTCACCGGCGGGTCAGCAGTAAATTTTGTTATCGCCGGTTCGGTTTTTAAGGCAGACTCTGTGACCCCTTCTTCAAACGGGATCCTCTATTTCTGGACGCAACAGGGAGGAACGGGTTTACTGGTAGCAACCCTGGAGGTGGATGCCAACGGAAATTTCTTCACCAACTCATCCATTCTGCCCGCTCTTGGAGCCTTTCCGCAGATGCGGGGGATTTCCGGCGCGGTAAAGAATATGCCTATCCTGGCTTTGACGGGCAACTGCAACTCCTGCCACGGAGTAAATGAAGCGCCGATCTGGATAAACTAGTTTCTGGATGCTGGATCCTGGATAATTTCGCTATTTCGCTATTTTACGATTCACTATCCCAAGAATCTCCTCTTCCTCCGCTTTGGCTTTCTCTACGATGGCTTCCGCTTCGTGAAGTAATTGTTCCAGATAATGTTTATCGTTCAGTCCCGAAGCATTGATCTGTACATTGAGGAAGGCACCGATCACGGCCGAGCGGGCGCAGAGGGCTCCGACACCGGCGTCCGAAACGGAATTGGGATTTCCGGTCTCGGCCATCGCTTTGATGATTTCCAAGGCCTCCAGTGACTTTTTCATCGTGCGGAAGGGAATTTCAATCGCGTATTTCGTAGCCTCCTGGATCGCTGCTGTCCGGACAGCTTTCTCCTCCCCGGTTCCCTTCGGAAGTCCAAAGGCATCCATGATGCGGGTGAAGGCCCGGGTATCTTCATCCACCAGAAAGAGCAGCTCATCTTTAATTTTCTGGCCTTTTTCAGCCCATTCAGAGAACTCTTTCCAGCGATCGTCCCAGCCGGGCTTGTGCGAAGATAAATTTGCCACCATGGTTCCCAGGGATACTCCCAGAGCCCCGATGAAGGCCGAAACTGATCCTCCACCAGGTGCCGGAGACTCGGAAGCCGTTTCGTTGGCAAAGCCCCTACAGGTCATGCCAATCAACCTCTCCTGCGACGGATCCTCCAATAGGTACTCGATGATCTTCTCGCCGGGATTGAAAGGCTTCAGATCGTCCAGCCCGAGTGATTTGACGGCAATTTTAACGATTTCCTCTTCGGATACTCCAACCGAACGTTGCTGTTTCTCCAGGAAGTATTTACCGGCATCGATCATAGCCTTTTTTGGAATAAGGCCAACCAGCTCTGAGCCGGTCACACGCAATCCACGCTCCCCGGCCTTTTTGCAGGTCTCTTCAAAAGCTATATGTACCGGTGTAATGCTGATGTTGGTGAGGTTAATGGAGATCTGGGCGATACCGTATTCCTCGATGAACCAACCAATTGCTTTGCAGGCCTTTAACGAACCGGGAGTCCACATTTCTTTTCCCTGCTCATCCTTTTTGATTTTCCCGGTAACAGGATTCCCTTCCCTGACCGGACGGCCTTTTTCCCGGATGTCAAACGCTACGGCATTGGCCCGGCGTGTGGATGTTGTATTCAGGTTCACGTTGTAAGCTACCAGAAAGTCGCGGGCCCCAACAGCTGTGGCACCGGTCCTCGGATTAAAGGTTAGCGGGCCGAAGTCAGGTTTCCACTTCGGGTCCTTCAGCTTGTCGGGCAATCCTTCATATTCGCCTGCCCGGCAGTTGGCCAGGTTGCGGCGTTCGGGCGTGAAGGCAGCGTTTTCATAGCAGTAGACAGGGATCTCCAGCTCCTTCCCAATCCGCCCGGCAAGTGTATGGGCGTAATCCGCCGTCTCTTCCATCGAGATATTAGCTACCGGTACCAGGGGACAAACATCGGTGGCCCCGAACCGCGGATGCTCCCCATGGTGTTTTCTCATATCGATCACCTGTCCGGCCTTTTTCACAGCCTGAAAAGCAGCTTCGATCACGGCATCGGGAGTACCCACAAAGGTGACCACTGTCCGGTTGGTCGCCTTGCCAGGATCGACATCGAGGAGTTTCACTCCCTCTACTTTTTCTATCTCGTCGGTGATCTTCTTGATAATAGCCATATCACGGCCTTCGGAAAAGTTGGGGACGCATTCGATGAGTTGTTTCATAATGTTAAATAGTGAAATAGCGAAATAGCGAAATAGCGAAATTAATCATTCACTATTTCAGGCAAAATTAGGAAATCTCTTGTATCCGCCTATTTCATCATTACCCAATTAATCAGTATTTTTGACAAATCATCAATAAATCAGATCCATGAAAAAGTATTTTTTCCTGTTGCTGCTTCCGGCTATATTACTTCTTACCCGATGCCAGGAAGCTAAAAAAGAACAGACTGTCCAGTTTATCCCGCAGACTGCCATTGACTCTGTGATCAACCGGGTTGTTTCCAATTACGATGAAGAGGAGATATTCTATGTCTCGAAAGGCGTGAACCAGGTTGCTTCCCTCTGGCGGGCGAGCGACGGCACTATAGCTGATTTTGAATCCTTTTGTGAAACGCATTATCTCACTGATGCCACGGCACGTCAAAAATTATTTCTCCGACTTTCCGGAAACTTTGAGACCATTTTTGGCCACAACAACATGGTCAGCCTGCGATTGAAAGAGCCTGTCCATCTCTCCACTTATGAGATGCTTGACGTGGATGAGATCTTTGCCGCCTATGAGCCGGGATCGCACTTCACGGATGACTTTTTTGCCAATAAAATCGCCTTCATCACGGCTCTCAACTTCCCGAACTACACACTCGAGGAGAAAGCCAACTATGCCAAACGCTGGAGCCGGATTGAGTGGGGCTATGCCCGGATAGGAGACATGTTTATCGCCCGGGTCCCTGCCGAGGTCAATCAGAAAGTTGCTGAAGCCTTGTCGGCTTCTGACAATTACATCTCCGGATATAATATCTGGGTCGGGAACCTGGTGGATGACCAGATGCAGACCCATTTTGCAAAGGATATGAAACTGCTCTCCCACTGGAACCTTCGTGACGAACTCAAAGCCAACTATAATGGCGGCGATGAGGGGTTGCTGAAACAGCAGATGATCTATGAAGTGATGCTCCGCATCATCAGCCAGGATATCCCTGAAACTGTTATCGATAATCCTACCCTGCAGTGGAATCCATCTTCAAATAAAGTTTTCAAAGATGGACAGGAAGAGACAGCTACCCCGGAACCGGATAGGCGCTATCAAATCCTGTTGAATAATTTCAATGCAATGAAGCTGGTTGACCCCTACACCCCTGAATATCCAACTTTTATCCAACGGGCATTTGACGGGGGGATGGAAATCTCACAGGCAGATGTCGAGAAGGCATTCACCGATCTTTGCTCTTCGGAACAGGTAAAAAAGGTGGCAAACCTGATAAAAAAACGGTTAGGTCGCGACCTGGCTCCATTCGATATCTGGTACGACGGCTTCAAGGCCCGCAGCAGCCTCGACCAGGATATGCTCACGAATATGACACGGGCGAAGTACCCCAATACCGTGGCATTTGAGAAAGATATTCCTAACATCCTGATGAAGCTGGGTTTCAAACCCGACAAAGCCAAAGAGATCGCATCACACATCACCGTGGATCCAGCCAGAGGTTCGGGACACGCCTGGGGCGCCTCGATGAAAGGCGACAAAGCGCATCTGCGGACACGGATCGGACCCGAAGGGATGGACTACAAAGGGTACAATATTGCGATCCATGAGCTGGGGCATAATGTGGAGCAGACCATCTCCCTCTACTTCGTGGATTATTACATGCTTCAGGGCGTTCCAAACACCGCTTTCACGGAAGCCCTTGCTTTCACTTTCCAGAAACGCGATCTTGAGTTGCTGGGCTTTCCCAACCGGGATCCCAACAAGGATGCCATGGAGGCGCTGGATACATTCTGGGGCGCCTACGAGATCATGGGCGTATCGCTGGTAGATATGGCCGTATGGAAATGGCTCTATGAACACCCCGATGCCACTGCCGCACAGCTGAAAGAGACCGTGATCGCATCGGCCAGGGAGGTGTGGAACAAATACTTCGCAGCAGCGTTCGGCGTGACTGATTCCCCCATCCTGGCAATCTACTCCCACATGATCGACAACCCGCTCTACCTCTCCAACTATCCGGTAGGCCACCTGATCGATTTTCAGCTTGACGGCTACCTGAAGGGGAAGAACTTCGCCGACGAAGTGCTCCGGATCTACGCCCAGGGTGATATCATCCCACAATGCTGGATGAAACAGGCGGTGGGCCATGAGATCTCGATCAAACCTTTGCTGGAGGCAACAACGGAAGCACTAGCTCAAATTACGAATTGACGATTTTCGATTTACGAATTTTTCGCTATTTCGCTTCTCGCTATTTCACCATTTAATATCACCCGTTCCACCTTATTACTTCCATAGGCATAGGGCATGAATTCATAAGTGGAGATCGGTTTGGTGATAAAGAGGTTGGCTTTTTTCCCTCTGGCGATACTTCCCAGGTCATCACTCACACCCATGGCATAGGCGCCGTTGAGGGTGGTGGCGAAGATGGCCTCTTCGGGAAGCAGCCGGTACGTGATGCAGGCCATCGAAAGGATCAGCTGCATGTTGCCTGATGGGCTTGAACCGGGGTTGAAATCACTGGCAAAAGCAACAGGCAATCCAGCATCTATCATCCTGCGTGCCGGGGCTGAAGTCATGTTAAGGAAAAATGCTGCTCCCGGAAGGATAACGGGCATGGCTTCTGATTTTATCAGGCAGGCTATTTCCTTCTTACCAGTGTATTCCAGGTGATCGACCGACAGGGCATTGTATTTCACACCTACCTGTATGCCGCCTGAGTAATCAAGCTCATTGGCATGGATCTTAGGACGCAAGCCGTATTTCATTCCGGCATTGAGGATCCGGTCGGTATCCTCCATCGTAAAAAATCCCCGGTCGCAGAAGACATCGATGTAATCGGCCAGCTCTTCGGAGGCTACCTGGGGGATCATCTCGTTGATCACCAGGTCGACATAGTCTCCCTGACGTCCCCTGTAATCTGCAGGAAGGGCATGGGCTCCTAAAAACGTAGAGACGATGGTTAACGGGGAGATTTCCTTCAGCTTGCGGATCACCCTCAGCATCTTCAGTTCATCTTCCACGGTAAGTCCGTATCCGCTCTTGATCTCCACCGCTCCGGTGCCCAGGTTGATGATCTCATTCAACCGACCCAGTGCCTGTTCCACCAGTTCATCCTCGGAAGTCTCATGAAGCAGTTTCGCCGAGTTCAGAATCCCACCTCCCCTTTTTGCGATCTCTTCATAGCTTAATCCCCTGATCTTATCCACATATTCGATCTCCCGGCTACCGGCGTAGACAAGGTGTGTGTGGGCGTCGCAGAAGGAGGGAAAGACAAGGCGATCAGTGGCATCAATCACAGTTAGCGGATCCTGGATGCTGGATGCTGGATCCTGGATCCCGGAACCCGTATCCCGTATCCCATATCCCGTATCCGGTATCCCGGTTCCATAATCCCTGATCCTGTCGCCTTCTATCAGCAACCAGGCGTTTTTCAGGGTTTTAAGCAGCGACATCTCCTTCCCTGCGACAGAAAGTTGGGGGTGTTCTTCTATGTTGATCAGCTCTTTGATGTTGGCAATTAAAATCTGTTTCATGGCAACGGTATTTTCTGAGAGATGATACAAAAGTACGGAAAATTGATACCCGATACCGCAGCATCGCTCCGCTCGCTGTGACATTGATGCAGGGTACCGGACTGGTTGGTCTCATAGTCAAATAATCACATGGTAACCTGATTATATTTTTTTTGTATCTTTGTAATCTGTATCGAAATCAGTTCAATCATAAAACAAAACCAAATGAAAAGATTCACTTTTCTCTTTTCCCTTTTGTTTTTGGGAATTACATGCTCCGTAGTTGCGAAAAAAGTAGATGTTGCTCAGGCCCGGCAGGTGGGCAAGAACTTTTACTTCGGGCGGATCAACAGCAACCAACCGGTTGCTTTTAATGCAATAAACATCACCGGAACGGTTACCGTGTCGGAAAATGATCGACCGGTCTACTACATTTTCAACATCGGGGAAACCGGCTACGTTATAGTAACCGCTGATGATCAGCTCTTTCCGGTAATCGGTTATTCGTTCGAGACCAACTGGACGGATGAAGCCATGCCGGCCCATGTACAGTTCTGGATGAACTTGTATAAGCAGGACATTCTGGAAACCCTGGATCAGGGATATCCGGCCAGCGATGCTATCAGCGAAGCCTGGCAACGTTACAGTTCAGAAACTCAGGTTACCCTGCCGGATGCAATGCCGCTGGATGTGGAACCGCTGATCACCGATCTCTGGAATCAGGATTTCCCGTACAACGCCATGTGTCCGGAAGATGCTGGCTCAGGAGGTTCTTACGGAGGCCGGGTCCCGGTAGGTTGCGTTGCCACGGCAATGAGCCAGATCATGCATTACTGGCGCTTTCCGGAAACCGGACAGGGTTCCCATTGCATTTCCCCTCAGCAGACCGAGTACGGTCCCCAATGTGCCAACTTCGGACAAACAACGTACGAGTGGGGAGGGATAACCGATCATCCTACCAAGGAGTGCGATCCGGTGGCCACCTTAGCCTGGCACTGCGGGATCTCTGTGGATATGCAGTACGGACCGACCGGATCAGGGACCTTTGTCCCTAAAGTGCCCAATGCGCTGAAAAACTATTTCAAGTATGCTTCGAGCGCACTTTATGCCGAGAAGTCCGGCTATTCCACGGCCCAGTGGAACAACCTGATCAAAGGGGACCTGGATGCCGGACTGCCCATCGAGTATTCCGGATCGGGAGGTGGTGAGGGTCATGCCTGGGTATGTGACGGGTACCAGGGATCTGATTACTATCACATGAACTGGGGCTGGGGTGGAGCCTTTAACGGGTATTTCTACCTCAACGGACTGAATCCCGGAGGATACTCATTCAACAGCCAGCAGGCTGCGGTATTCCATATCCAACCCAGTGCTTCCCTGTACCCGGCTTATTGCAGCGGACAAACCGATCTGGTCAACTATGATTTCGGTTCCCTGGACGATGGCAGTGGACCCTTACACGATTACGAGACTAATGCCAACTGCTCCTGGCTGATCGCTCCGGATGACGGAGTAGCGACAGTAGACCTCAGCTTCCTGAATTTCGACCTGGGTTCCGGTGATGAAGTCAGTGTGTATGACGGAAACTCCGCCAGCGCCACACTGATCGGCACTTATACAGGGAGTACAATTCCCCCGACTATCACTACAACCGGGCCGGCTATGTTCATCACTTTCACTTCTAATGAAACAGGATCCGGCATGGGATTCCTGGCCGAATATGATTGCAACCTGACCAATTTCTGTGAATCCAGCACCCACCTGTACGATCCTTCCGGGGATATCAACGACGGCAGCGGAGACTATGACTACAGGAACAGCACCTTATGCAAATGGTATATCGAACCTACCAATGCGGCTACGGTCATCCTCGATTTCAACAGCCTCAATACCGAAGAAACGAATGATAGAATCCAGGTTTATGACCTTGGATTAGGAACACTCCTGGGAACTTATTCCGGAGATATGTCAGATCCGCCAACAGGCATTACTGCCACCAGCGGTCAGATGCTGGTGATGTGGAGCTCAAATAAAACAGTCAGGGGCGTAGGCTGGGATGCCAGTTACACGATTACCGTTGGTACCGAGGAGTCAGCACCTGTGGAAAACCTGTATGTTTATCCAAATCCTGCCAGGGATTACCTGATCGTTAAGTTCGATGCTCCTTCCCTGCGGACCGTTCACCTGGATCTCTTCTCCATGACGGGAAGAAAAGTCTACTCAGGTGTTATGAATGGGATACAGGGACAGGTTGAAAACAGGATTGACCTCACCGGTCTGGTTAAAGGTGTATACATGCTCCGGATTACCAGCGACCAGGGTATATCCAATACAAAAGTGATCGTCAGATAACCCTCTGCATAGAACTTTTTGTAATTTAGCATACTGATCTACCCCCTCCCCGGCCCCTCGCAGGGAAGGGAAGGAAACGGAAGATCAGTATGTTTTTTTATTTAATTTATCATGCTATGAAACGGATTAGTCATCTTCTTTTCTCGCTTTCATTACTGAGTTTATCAGCCTTTTGCGGATCTGTATTACCCGAAGAGGCTTCCCGTGTTGCCTTACGGTTTATATCGGAACGGATTTCTCCTGCCGTTCCCTCACGTTTTGCCGGACTGGAGGTCTCCGAAACCTTTATTATCCGTGATCAGGAGACGCCGCTCTACTATCTTTTCAACCTCAAACCTGAAGGATGGATCGCCATTGCAGCCGATGATGCCGTATTCCCCATCCTGGCCTACTCTTTTGAAGGACAATACGAAGAATCGCACCAGGCTCCCCAGTTTACCGCCTGGATGAACCAGTACAAGGATCAGATCCGGTATGCGATCCGGGAGAATGTGCTGCCCTATTCCCGAACTGAAACAATGTGGAAGAGGTATACCGATCCGCAAAACGGGATATACGATAAAAATTCCTCATCCCTCGTCCTTCGTTCCGTCGAACCGCTGATTACATCGCACTGGAACCAGAGTCCCTGGTACAACGAACTATGTCCGGCAGATCCTGCCGGCCCGGGAGGACACTGTGTGGCCGGATGCGTTCCCGTATGCATGGCCCAGGTCATGTACTATTTCCGCTGGCCGGAAACCGGTACCGGTTCCTATACTTACACCGAACCCAATTACGGTGTGCTCTCCGCCAATTTCGGGGAGACCACCTATCCCTGGGATAAGATGACCAACAGTATCAACCGCAGTAACCTGGCAATCGCGGAGCTCATCTTCCACCTGGGTGTATCCTGTGATCTCCAGTACGGACCTTCCGGATCGGGCATGTACAACCACAAAGCGGCCTACTCGCTGCGCACCTACTTCAAATATGCCCCGGAGACCCAGTACCTGTTCCGCGACTCAACCAACCTGAACTGGGACAGTGTACTGATCGCCCACCTCGACCGGAAGATTCCGATGTACTATGCCGGTTGGTCGGTTCCCAACATCAATGGCCATGCCTTTGTGTGCGACGGGTACCAGGATTCCTGTTTCTTTCACTTTAACTTCGGGTGGGGAGGTAATTCCGATGGCTATTTTTACACCTCCGATCTGACTCCCGGCGGGAATAATTTCAACCTGGCCCAGGAAGTGGTGATCAACTGTATCCCTGATACCCTCAACTACACCTACCCGGTCCAGTGCTCCGGCAGCCAGGAACTTACCAACTTAGTCGGTTCCTTTGAAGATGGCAGCGGACCGGTTGATGACTACCTGCCGACAGCCTCCTGTACCTGGCTGATCAATCCCCAGTCCACCACCGATTCGGTGACCAGCATTACCCTGAACTTCGACCGGTTTGATACCAATCCCACTGATTTCCTGAAAGTGTACGATGGGGGAACAACCTCCGATCCGATGATCGGAAGCTATTCGGGCGAACCCCTCCCGGCCCAGATCATCTCCTCCGGGAACCAGTTGCTGGTCACCTTTACCGCTTCCGGTAACCCTCCGGCCAACGGCTTCCTGGTCAACTACAAAGCGAACCAGCCGGTCTGGTGTACCGGCCTTACCAGTATCAAAGCCGACACCGCTGAGATTTCAGACGGAAGTTACGGATTCAACTATTACAACAGCACCCTGTGCAAATGGAAGTTGGAGACCGAATCCGGTGACCCGCTGACCATCTGGTTCGACTATTTCGATACCGAAGAGGGTCATGATTACCTCACCATCTACGACCTGGGGTCCGGCGATACCCTGGCAAGCCTCTCGGGAAACTACACCGGCGGGATCCTTCCTGATTCAGTCACCTCTCCCAGCGGGAAGATGTTTCTGATCTTCTCTTCCAATAGCTCCATTACTGCTGACGGCTGGAAACTCTATTACCCCAAGAGACAACATATCGGCATCACGGAAAAACAGCATATCCGCAACCTGCGAATCTTCCCGAATCCATCAGCAGGAAAGCTGACTATTGAATTTACTTCAGACACCCGGGAGGAGATTCTTGTGTCTTTACAGCAAATTGATGGCAGAATGGTCTCCCAGCACCGTTTTCAGTCTGCAACCGGTTGGAATCGCAAAGAATTCGATATCTTTGATGTGCCGTCCGGAATTTACCTGATTCAAATCCGCAGCCAACAGGAACTCCTGAACCAAAAAGTCATTAAACATTAATGAACCAATAAAACCCAGTCTATGAAACACTTGCTATCGTTACTCTTTTCTCTCCTGCTCCTGACGAGCCTTGCAGGGAATATTGAACTTGAAAAGGCCATGCTGGCCGGGAAAAACTTCTTTTATGAGCAGATCAACCATAACGGCATCTACCCGTATGAAGCAATTCAGGTTCGGGGAACCTATACTGAAACCCTGGAGAGCAACGCGGTATATTATGCGCTCAATTTCAGCGACGGAGGATGGGTCCTTGTGGCAGCTGAAGATGCTGTAACACCCATTCTGGCCTACTCATTTGAGGGAAGGTACGAACGAGGTGACCATCCCCCACAGTTTGCAGCCTGGATGGAAGGATACGCCCGGCAAATAGCCTATTCACGGACGAACAACCTGGAAGCTACCGAGGAGGTTCGTGCAGCCTGGGACCGGTTATCCGCGACCGATCCGGCAACATTAAATCTGAACACAGATGGTCGGGATGTGGCTCCTCTACTCACCTCCACCTGGAATCAGGGAAATCCCTATAATTTTCTCTGTCCTGCAGATCCGTCCGGTCCGGGCGGACATGTATATGCCGGCTGCGTGGCAACTGCTATGGCCCAGGTGGTGTATTACTACCGATGGCCGGAAACAGGCGTGGGACAGCATTGTTATAATCCCTCTGGGTACCCGCAGCAATGCGCCGATTTTGCCAATACCACCTATTTCTGGAATGAGATGGTAAATAGCACGGGAACAAAAGATACAGCTATGGGATTGATCCAGTGGCATTGTGGGATTGCGGTAAATATGATGTACGGTGCAGGGGGTTCGGGCGCCTATAGTGAGGATGCCGCGGCCGCTTTGCGCAATTATTTCAAATACGGGCCGAATACGGTATTGCTTTATAAAGAAAACTATACTGAAGAACAATGGGCAGCCATTCTGAAGGAGAATCTGGATGCCGGGCGGCCTATGTATTACCATGGATTCGGATCGGGCGGTCATGCCTTCAATGTGGATGGATATCAGGGGACCAACTATTTCCACTTTAACTGGGGCTGGGGAGGATCTTACAATGGCTATTATTACCTGAACAACCTAAATCCCGGAGGAAGCAATTTCACCGAAGGACAGGGTGCAATTGTCAATATTTACCCCGACACACTGAATTACACCTATCCGGCGTACTGTTCAGGACAAACCACACTGACCGCACTGAAAGGGACTTTTGAAGATGGCAGTTGTCCGTTAAACTACCAGGATAACGCCAGCTGCAGCTGGTTGATTCATCCCCAGAGCAGCACCGACTCCATCATCAGTATTACCATTTCGTTTCAGCGGTTCAGTACAGAACAGAATACCGACCTTGTATCTATTTACCAGGGTTCTTCCAATTCCGGAACGATGATTGCCCAGTATTCGGGAAACGATCTTCCACCTGCCGTCACTATAGATGGAAACATCGCTCTGATCACTTTTACCAGTAACAACACGACCCGTCTTCCCGGCTGGTTTGCCAGTTATCAGTCAGAGTCAATGGATTGGTGTTCCGGGATCACGACATTGACAGATCCGGAAGGAACCATCAGCGACGGTAGTTTTGACTACGATTATAAAAACAGTACCCTGTGCCGGTGGAAGATCGTACCGGAAGGAATGGGACCCCTGGAACTCAGTTTTACCTTTTTCCAGACCGAGTCGTCAAACGATGTCCTGCGCATTTACGACTTTGGAACCGAAACACTGCTGGCCAGCTATTCAGGTATCTACAACGGGTCTGATGTACCCGCTCCGGTATTGGCACCGTCAGGTCAGATGTTCCTGATCTTTTCAACAAACAACAATAAAACGGAAGCCGGCTGGGAAGCTGAATACATCACCTACCCGGTGGGACAGGAGGAGTCACCGCTACCCATGAAGGTTAATATTTTTCCAAATCCTGCAGACAATATTGTGTACATTCAGATTCCGGGGAAAGGTCCGCAATCCTTTTCAGTTGACCTGTTCACCCTGCAGGGAAGGAAGATTCTTTCTGCGAAATTCGCATCCGATCAAGGAGGGACTGCACATGGATTGCCGGTTTCGGAACTCGTTCCGGGCATGTACCTGATCAGGATCACCAGTGATTCCGGAACCGTTGGGATGGAGAAAATCGTGGTGAATCCTTAACAGCTATTCGCTTATCGCTATTCGCTATTCGCTTCCGGCGAGTACAGAATGTCGATTTCCCCTTTGTTCTTCAGGCACTCCAACAGCCGGCTCTTCAGCTTCCAGCAGGTCATCTGCCGGATCTCGAGATGGCGGGAGAGTTCGTAACTGGAAATTTTCGGGTTGGAACAAACCATATAGACCATCTGGAACGCTTCGGTGATCGGCAGGTGACAGCGGTGAAAGATGGTATGAGCGGTGGCAGATTCTTCGCTTTTGCACCGCGTGCATCTGCGTGAAAAGGGGGTTTTCCCTTTGCAAAAGTTGGCATGTCCACACTTCCGGCAGATGAAACCTCTGGCCCACTTCTGCTCGGAAAGAAACTGGAGGCATTCCTCATCCGCAGCAAAGCGGGTGGAGAATGCTTCTATGTTCAGGGTTTTAAATATATTTTTCATGCGCGGATTTCACTGCAAAAATAAAAAAAATAGTGATACTTATGCGATTTATTTTAAAAAATGTTTTATCTTTGCAGCGTCATTAAACATGAAAACTATGAAAAGACATTCGGTTCTCATTGGATTTACGCTGATACTGGCCTTATCGGCATGCAGCAGTAACGATGGAGGAAAGAGCAGCGGAACGACAGGAAACACAGAAATGAATACCGACGGAAACCTGACTGATGAGGGGAAGGTCATGAACCTCAATGCGGCACAGTTCAAGGAGCTGGTGTGGGATTACGCCAAACACGCTGATACCTGGGATTTCAAAGGCGACCTTCCGGTGATCGTTGATTTTTATGCCGACTGGTGCCGTCCATGTAAAATGGTAGCGCCAATTATGGATGAGCTTGCCGCCGAATACAAAGGAAAGATCCGCATTTATAAGATAGATACTGAGAAGGAAAAAGAGCTTGCACGGGTGTTCAACATTCGCTCGATCCCGGCTGTTCTGTTCATCCCGAAAGAGGGGAAACCCCAGATGTCGGTCGGCGCCCTACCCAAACCAACTTTTATACAGGCAATAACGGATGTACTGCTAGTTAAGTAACAGGATCAAGGGATTCGTTGACAAAATACACAATAAATAAACAAACAACAATAAAAACAGCACTATGGCACTGGAACATTTAACCAAGGAGACCTTCTTTGAAAAGGTTTTCAATTATGAAGCAAACAAAGACTGGAAATTTGAAGGGGCTCTCCCCTGTATCATCGATTTTTATGCCGACTGGTGCGGTCCCTGCAAGATGGTAGCCCCCATTTTGGAAGAGCTGGCAAAAGAATACGATGGAAAGATCAACATATACAAGATCGACACCGAAGATCAGCAGGAGCTTTCGATGGCGTTCGGTATCCGGAGCATTCCTTCCATGCTTTTCTGCCCGGCAGAGGGGCAACCCCAGATGGCGGTCGGAGCGCTGCCGAAAGATTCTCTGAAAAAGGCGATTGATGATGTTTTGTTAAAGGCAAAAAACTAATCCTATCTACAGCTGCTCGTAAACCGCAGAAGGAGAAATCCGGCTGCGGTTTTTTTTTATCTTCGTGTACGACTTTCTGACTTTATGACCATCATTCTCCACACTGCTTATCTGCCCTCCATTTCATACATGGCCGCCTGTGTACCGGTTGATGAAATTTTGATCGAGGCATGGGAGACCTATCCCAAGCAGACAATCCGCAACCGGTGCGGGATCCTGGGTCCAAATGGCAGGCAAATCCTGAGTATACCCATTTCCAGACCCGACGGAAACCGGACTAAAACTAAGGACATCCGGATAGCGAGACACCTCCCCTGGCAGAAGATTCACTGGAGATCTTTTGAGACGGCGTACAATAAATCCCCTTTCTTCCTCTACTACCAGGACTATCTGCTCCCCTATTACGAAAAGGAATTCACTTTCCTGCTCGACTTCAATATGCAACTGCTGGAAACCCTTTTCCGGTTAATTCGTCTGGATAAAACTCTTTCCCTTACCGATAGCTATGTAAAAGAGGATCAGGAAGTTGCCGACCTGAGGCATGTATCCGGCATCAGGTATCCGGCTGACCGGTTCCCGGAGTATTATCAGGTGTTTGCCGACAGGCATGGGTTTCAGCCCGATTTGAGCGTAGTGGATTTGTTGTTCAACATCGGACCAGAAACAACTAGTTATCTCGTTTCTCCGTAAAACCCAAAAAGGTTAATCCTTTACCTTGTTTTTTTTCGTAATTTTGTACTCTCTTATTTAATCTAAATTAATTGTCAACCCTTCTCGATCTCCTGCAGGGCGAAACCGCCCGGATCATCAAGATCAAAGGTCGTGGCCATTTCCGCAGAAGGCTGATGGAGATGGGCTTTGTCAAAGGGAAAGAGATCACCGTAATCAAATCAGCTCCCCTGCAGGATCCCATCGAGTACAAACTCATGGGGTACCATGTTTCCCTCCGCAGGAGTGAAGCCCAGCTGGTTGAGGTACTTACAGCCCAGGAGGTAAGTCGCCACGAGGAGATCAGCGAGATCGTGGAGCATTTCAATGATAATCTCAGGGAGGAGTTGCTTGGGCAAACTGTCCGGGAGAAGGGAAAAACCATTGAGATCGCACTCGTAGGGAATCCCAATTGCGGCAAGACCACACTCTTTAACTTCATCTCGCGGTCGAAGGAGCATGTGGGGAACTTCGGTGGGGTGACAGTCGGTTCAAAAACAGCATCCTTCAAACAGAATGGCTACCGGTTTGAGATCTCTGATCTGCCAGGCACCTATAGCCTCTCTGCCTATTCACCGGAGGAATTGTATGTGCGCAGCCACATCTTCACAGAGATGCCCGACATCGTGGTCAACGTGGTGGATGCTTCCAACCTGGAACGTAACCTCTTTCTTACTACCCAGCTGATCGACATGGATATCCGGGTGGTGATGGCCCTTAATATGTTTGATGAACTGACTGGTCGCGGCGATACCCTGGACTATGAAGAGCTGGGCATGTTGCTAGGGATTCCGATAGTTCCCACCGTGAGCTCAAAAGGGAGAGGGATTCACGATCTCTTTGACAGAATCATTGAGGTGTACGAAGACCGCGACCCGGTGATGCGCCACATCCATATCAATTACGGTACTGAGATCGAGCGTACTCTTGTCCGGATTCAGGATGTCATCTGGAAAGACAAAACGGTGACCCTGAAAGCTTCTTCCCGGTACTATGCTATCAAACTGCTGGAAAAAGATGCTGAGATCCCGCAGACCTTAATGAAGAGCAACGTTTACAAAGAAATCCTCCAGACGGCCGATCAGGAAGTGCTGCGGGTAGAACGGATTTACCGTGATGATTCATCCACCCTGATTGCCGATGCCAGGTATGGATTCATTGCAGGTGCTCTGAAAGAGACCCTTCGGCTCAACCATATGGAAGAGGTAAAATCCAATAAAAGCGACCGGATTGACCGGTTTCTCACCCATAAATACATCGGTATTCCCCTGTTCATCTTCTTTCTGTGGGTAATGTTCCAGTCCACCTTTTCACTGGGAGATTTTCCCAGGCAATGGATCGAGTCCGGGGTGGAATGGCTCGGTGGAGAAATTACCCTCCTAATGGCTCCCGGACCGTTAAAAGATCTGCTGGTAGACGGGGTAATCAACGGAGTGGGCAGTGTCATCGTATTCCTGCCCAACATCCTGATCCTCTTCTTTTTCATTTCCCTCATGGAGGATAGCGGCTACATGGCCCGGGCCGCATTCATTATGGATAAGCTGATGCACAAAATGGGATTGCACGGACAGTCGTTCATTCCGCTGATTATGGGATTCGGTTGCAACGTTCCGGCCATTATGGTAACCCGGACCCTTCGCGACCGGAACGACCGGCTGGCCACCATGCTGATCAATCCATTCATGTCGTGCAGTGCCAGGTTGCCGGTCTATATCCTCATTGCCGGAGCGATCTTCCCTGACCATGCAGGAACTGTTATCTTCCTGATATACCTCACCGGAATCCTCCTGGCCGTGCTGGTCTCCCTGCTCTTCAAAAAGACTCTCTTTAAGAGCAAGGAAGCTCCCTTTGTGATGGAGCTCCCCCCGTATCGGATGCCCACTCTCCGGGTCAGTCTTCGCCATATGTGGGATAAAGGACAGCAGTACCTCCGGAAGATGGGAGGAATCATTCTGGTGGCTGTCATTATCATCTGGGCTCTGGAATACTTCCCTGCCGGAAGCCAGGTCCCGCCGCAGGAACGGCTCGAACACTCCTACATCGCACGGATCGGAAAATTTCTCGAGCCGGTGATCGAGCCACTCGGTTTTGATTGGAAAATGGGAGTCAGCCTGATGACAGGAGCGGCAGCCAAGGAGGTGGTTGTCAGTACCATGGGGGTACTCTATGGGACCGACGTTCAGCCGGAAGGGATCCCAAAGCGTAAACTCCCGCAGATCATGCAGGAGGTCAGATACGCTGACGGTCCCCTACTCGGCCAACCCGTATTCACACCGATCGTGGGTATCTCCTACCTGCTCTTCATCCTGGTCTATATGCCCTGTGTGGCTGTGATCATCACCATCAGCCGTGAGTCGGGGAGCTGGAAATGGGCTCTCTTCCTGATCCTCTATACTACTGCCCTGGCCTGGTTGCTCTCCTTCTCCTTTTACCAGCTCGGCAGCCTGATCATCAGATAATGTGGCAGATGGTACTCACCGGCCTGGTTATCGCAGTTGCTGTCATCTACGGCATAGTCCGTCTCGTGCGCTACTTTTCTGATCCGCTCCGGAAATGCCGGGATTGCCCGGCCGAATGCGCAGGATGCCCGCTGGAAGAGCTGAAGAAGACGAAGGACGAAAGACGAAGGACGAAAGACGAAGGACGAAAGACGAGGGACGAAGGACGTAAGAAGTAGCACTACCATTATGGCCCCTGTGCCCCTGTGCCCCTGTGCCCCTGTGCCCTTGTGCCCTGTTACTTTTTTCCGGAACTTCGCATTCTCAAATACCCCATCCTATGAATCAAAAATCCCTGATTATTTCTCTTCTGACAGGTCTGCTGTCCCTTTTGTATCCTGGTACCGGAAAAAGCCAGGAGACAAACTATACCGATTTCACCATCGCCAAACCGTTGACGCGCTGGTGGTGGTTCGCATCGGAGATCGACACCAATGCCGTGCAGTATCAGCTCGACTGGCTGAAAAAAAATGAGTTCGGCGGAGTGGAGATCGCCTGGATCTATCCGGTGGGAGGAGATTCCGCGGCAAAAAGGTACGCCTGGCAATCGGCCGGGTGGACCCGGTCTGTGGCCTTTGCAAAACGATATGCCAACAGCATCGGGTTGGCCTGTGATTTCACTTTCGGGACGCTATGGCCTTTTGGCGACAGCCAGGTTCCTCCGGAAGACGGCACGATCTTCGCCGGCGACACCCTGTCTGAAGCCACCATGCGTCTTACCTGGGAGCACCCTGTAAAGGGACGGGTAATCAACCACCTCGACCGGGATGCCCTGATGCGCTATGCCCAGCGAATGATCAGCGCCCTCCGGCCGGCACTCCTCGGGAGCTACTCGGCCCTCTTCTGCGACTCGTGGGAAGTGGAGACCCGGAAACTCTGGACGAAGGGATTCGACCAGGAATTCAACAGCCGTTACAGCTACGATATTCTTCCACTTGTCGACAGCCTCTATCGTCCCGGTTTCGAGCCTGTATACTACGATTATATGAAATTGCTCTCCGATTATGTGCTTTATGAATTCTATGCCCCCTTCACAGAGGTAGCCCACCAGAATAATGCCTTTACCCGGGTTCAGTGTGGCGGGTCCCCGACGGATCTTCTTACTGCCTTCTCCCTGGTAGATATCCCCGAAACAGAAGCCCTGCTTTTCGAACCCTCTTTTGCGCGCATCCCTGCATCCACAGCGGTTATCACAGCCAAACCTGTGGTCTCAGCAGAGGCCTTCACCTGCCTCTATGGCTGGAAAGGCTGGCCAGGGCCCGGTCCCTTCCAGAAACAGGAACAGATCGCCGATCTGAAATTGGTTGCCGATGCCCTCTTTGCCAACGGAGTCAATCAGATCATCTGGCATGGTATGCCTTACAACCCGAAAGGAGGCAGCAACCTGTTCTATGTTTCTGTACATGTGGGTCCCGACGCCCCATTCGCCCTGGAACTGCCACCGTTCAACAAGTATCTGGAACGGACAACCTCATTCATGCGTGCCGGGAAACCGTATACTTCCATGGCCATTTATCTGCCGCTGGAAGACAGCTGGATGGGAGTGGAATACCCCGATTCCCTTAAATTTCCATGGGCATGGGGAGCGTACGAACTGCGGTATGTCAAAGCCCCTGAGGAGATCCGTGGATACCAGCCGGTTTGGATCAACCAGAATTTCCTTTCAGGTTTTACCCGTGATGAAGCGGGAAATTTTTTCTGCGGAAACGCACGGATCTCCAGCCTCTATGTCGATGTAGAATACATGGAGTTTGAGTCGCTCCACTGGATTTTGCTTCTGGCGCAAAGCGGAATGCCTGTTTGCCTGAAACGCGATCCGATAGAGCCGGGAACCCTGTTTTCACCTCTGTACGACCAGGTTCTCAGTTCCCTCAAATCCCTTCCTAATGTCTCAGCCGATCTTCACCTTGTGGTCACTACCCCTCCGCTGGTGGCGGGAGCCAATCTTCCCGATTTCTGGAGCCGGGAAACAGCTGACGGACTGTATATTTTTTTCGCCAATCCGAAGACACGGGGATTGAAATATCCACTTCGTTACGGTCAATCTTTGTCGGAAGAGACCGTAGAAAGAGAAGTTACCATCAGCTACCAGGGCTTCACGATTCATACCACACTGTCCTTCAAACCGTATCAGTCGCTCCTGATCAAAGTCACCAGGTTCGGAGAGATCGAACCGGTAAATATTACCTTCACTCCATCTCCACCGGTAAAACCGGGACCCTGAACCGGGTGGTTTCACTGGATAAATCCTTGATTATTTTCTGTATGTTCGTACTTTTGAATGCTAAAAATTACTGTTATGAACTTCGGCATCAATCTTCAGAGCATCGTTCCGGTAAGAAAGGAGCCCCTGCATACCTCAGAAATGACTACTCAGCTCCTCTTCGGGGAGCTGCTCCGCATCTACCAGACGAAAGACAGCTGGCACCAGGTACGACTCTCATGGGATAACTACGAAGGATGGATCCCTGAGAACCAGATCCAGGTCATCGATGAGCAGGAGTTCCTCCGACTGCTCAATGCCGAAACTCCGGTAGTGATGGATCTGGTCCAGTTAATCGCCAATGAATCGCAAAAGACGATGTTCGCCATTCCGCTGGGGAGTTCCCTGCCAGGACTGGAAGGGCAGTTCTTTACCGTTGCCGGGGAGAACTTTCATTTCGAAGGCCAGGTATCAGATACATCAGGGGTGGAGGAGATTGAGGGTCCTCAGGAGAAGAAGGAGTTCTACCACAACCTGGTCGAAGATGCCATGATGTACCTCCACTCACCCTACCACTGGGGTGGGCGATCCCCTTTCGGGATTGATTGCTCCGGGCTGGTGCAGATGGTCTACCGTCTCAGGCAGATCAAACTCCTGCGTGATGCCTCGCAGCAGGCAACCCAGGGGGAGGTGGTCAACCTGCTCGATGAAGCGGAACCAGGCGATCTGGCCTTCTTCGATGATGAAGAAGGAACCATCAACCACGTTGGGATTCTGGCCGACCGTTTCCGGGTCATCCATGCCTCCGGGCAGGTTCGCATAGATGCCATCGACCACCAGGGGATTTACGACGGAAAACTGGAGAAGTATACGCACAAACTGCGCTTGATTAAACGGATTATATAAGAACAATGTACCAGGCTATGGCGCAACGGCAGTCTATAAGGCGCTCGCACAGAAAACCGGGAAACCAGGGTTCGTCTCCTTCCACGAAGAGGTGGCCTATACCATAGCTCATGGTGCCAGCCTGATGGGAACCCGCTCGGCGCTTCTGTGCAAGACCCACGGCATTATGATGGACATAGCGACCTACATGGGGGGCAGCATCTCCCTGAAGGTGGTACTCCTCGACAATGTAAAGTCATTGACTACCGGCGGACAGGAGTTCAATCCAGAAGCCCTCGACCGGTGCCTCCTCCCCTGGCAGGAGCACCTGATCAGGGTAAAAGATCCAACTGATTCTGAGACACTGGGAAAAGTTCTCCGGGAGATGACTGAAAGCAACGAGCTAAAAATCCTGATCTTAAATTACCGGGAAAATTCTTAATTCTTAATTCTTCTTCGTCTTCCCTTCCCTAGAGCGTACATAGGGATCATTGAATATATAGGTAAGACGCAGGGAGATCACATTGTTGTGCTGCTTCCTTGTCCATACCTGAGTGCCCGTATAGTTGGTAAAATCGCGTGTTCGGATTGGGAATATTGAGTATGAGTATCGAACATCCGCCCATAACCTTTTCCAGATCCTCAGCCTGACATCCGCCAGAACCTGAAAATCGGCCATTGTGTATGGTCCTTGGAGAGTTGTAGAATCAACTCTATGGCCATTCTCCCATTCTGTCACCCCAACAAGCTGTCCATAGGCAAAACCCAATCCTCCGGCGATGATCTTCCTGTCGGTAAAGTGGACCAACAAGGGAATCTGGATGTAGTTCAGATTCAGCTTATAACCATTGTAAGAAGCCGGCTTGTTGGAATCAGGCTGTACCGTATCAGCGCTCTTTTGGGTTGAGCCGTTCATCGAGAAAAGAATTTCCATGGTAACAGTCCATTTCCCCTCTTTTCCGAAGGGGATGATGACGGAAGGACCGCCGTTGAAGCCTACCTTTTTGAATCCGTACACTTCATCCCCATCCACCTGGGATAAATTTATCCCGGCCGACAATGCCCCGAGGATATGCTGGGAATAAAGGTTCCCTGGCCTGAAAAACAGGAACAGGATAAGTACAAGAAAGAGAGTTTTCCTGGAAAGCAGATTTATCACAGTTTACGCAGATTAATAATATCATTTGTATCGAACGATCGTCACACATCACGTCTCACGTCTCACGTCTTACGTCTAACGTTCATTTCCCTTCATTAGTATCCATTCCTTTCATCGATAGCTGGATCCGCTTCCGGTTGATGTCAATATCCAGCACCTCTACCATTACTTTCTGGTTGATCTTCACAATATCGTTGGGGTCACGAACGTACCGGTCGGCCATCTGACTGATGTGGATCAGCCCGTCCTGGTGTACGCCGATATCCACAAACGCGCCGAAAGCAGTAATGTTGGTCACGATGCCGGGAAGCTTCATCCCTGGTCGCAGATCATGGATGGTATGGATGTTCTTGTCGAATTCAAAGATTTCAAACTTTTTTCGCGGATCACGTCCCGGTTTGGCCAGCTCTGTCAGGATATCCTCGAGGGTGGGAAGACCCGTCTTTTCTGTTACGTAATCTTTCAGGTTGAGCTTTTTATGTAATTCCGGACTCCCAATGAGGTCGGAGATAGAGCAGCTCAGATGCAGGGCCATCCGGTCAACCACATGATAGCTTTCGGGGTGTACCGCGCTGCCATCGAGTGGATTGCCGGCTTCACGTATCCGGAGAAAACCGGCTGCCTGTTCAAACGCCTTCTCTCCGAACCGGGGAACCTTGAGAAACTCTTCCCGCGAACCGAAGGGGCCGTGTTGGTTCCGGAAGCTGACAATGTTTTTTGTCAGGGCAGGACCCAGACCGGATACATGGGTGAGGAGTTGTTCACTGGCGGTGTTGACCTCCACCCCCACCCTGTTGACACAGCTCACCACGGTGTCGGACAGGCTTTGCTGCAGGGCCGGCTGGTCCACATCATGCTGATATTGTCCCACCCCAATCGATTTCGGGTCGATCTTGACCAGTTCGGCCAGCGGATCCATCAGCCGGCGACCGATGCTCACAGAGCCCCTTACAGTCACATCGTAATCGGGGAACTCCTGCCGGGCTATATCACTGGCAGAATAAACCGAAGCGCCACTCTCGTTCACCACCAGAGCGACCAGGTCGGTATCAAACCGGATGGAGCGCACCAGCCGTTCGGTCTCCCGGCCGGCTGTACCGTTCCCGATGGCGATGGCATCGATCTTATAGGCGTTGACCAGCGTCTTGATTTTGTGAATCGACTCCTTCACCTCACCCTGGGGCGGATGGGGATAGATGGTTTCGTTGTGGAGCAGCTTTCCCTGTGCATCCAGGCAAACGATCTTGCAGCCTGTCCTGTATCCGGGATCGATGGCCAGTACCCTCTTCTGCCCCAGCGGGGGAGCCATCAGGAGCTGACGCAGGTTCTCGGCAAAGACCCGTATCGCCTCTTCATCCGCCCGCTCCTTGATCCATTGCCGCATTTCGGTCTCCATGGATGGATATAAGAGTCGTTTGATACTGTCCCGGATGGCCCTGGAGACCAGCTCCGAAGAGGCGTTGCTCCCTTTGATAAAGATCTTTTCAAGGATCTCCTGCCCGCGATCTTCCTCCACATCCACGTTAACCCTGAGGAATCCCTCCTTCTCCCCGCGGAATATGGCCAGTACCCGATGCGATGGGGCTTTATGCAGCAACTCGTGGGTGTCGAAATAAGTCTCATACTTGGCCCCTTCTTCCTCCTTGCCTTTCACCACCTTCGAAGAGATGATGCTGTCGTGCCGGAAGAGCTGCCGGATCCGTTTCCGGGCATAGGCATCCTCGTTGACCCATTCGGCGATGATGTCGCATGCTCCCTGGATGGCCTCCTCCACGGTATGCACCTCCTTTTCCGGGTCTATGTATGCTTCTGCCCGGAGTTCAATGTCATCGTGACGCTGTGACAGGATGAGCTTGGCCAGTGGTTCCAGCCCCCTCTCCCTTGCAATGCTGGCACGGGTTTTCCGTTTCGGTTTATAAGGCAGGTAGATGTCCTCCAACTCGGCCATGGTTGCCGCCCGCATGACAGCCTCCTCCAATTCCGGAGTCAGTTTCTCCTGCTCCCGTAACGACTTCAGGATCGTCTGCCGGCGGGCGTCCAGATCTTTACACTGCTTCAACCGGTCACGGACCCGCATGATCACCGTCTCGTCCATACTCCCCGTCATCTCTTTTCGGTAACGGGCAATGAAAGGAATGGTAGCACCACTCTCCAGCAGGTGGATGGTGTTCTTGACAAAGGCTTCGGCCAGGTTCAGTTCCGTGGCAATAAGCTTGGCATACGGGTCGGCGGTCATTTCAACAGGGTAAGGGTCCTTTTCTTTACAGACCAGATGCTAGCACGTCTATGATGTGAATAGTCCTGATTGGAATGTTATGTTTGTCGATATAACCCTGGAGGTGCATCAGGCAGGACGAATCGGTGGAAACAATATATTCGGCACCGGTTTCCACGGCATGAAGTACCTTTTGCTCTGCCATGGCAGTGGAGATCGGTTCAAATTTCACCGAGAACGTTCCTCCAAATCCACAACACACGGTTTGCTCTTTCATTTCCCTCAGTTCCAGTCCTTTCACATGCGAGAGCAAGCGAAAAGGTTCATCCTTTAATCCGTATTCGCGCAGGGAAGCACAGGAACTGTGATAGGTCACTACGTGCTCGAAGGTAGCTCCAACATCCTCCTTTTTCAGAATATTCACCACGAAATCGGTGAATTCATAGATGTTCTTTCGTACCTGTTTAAACTCGTAGTGGAGGGCTGTATTGTGAAACAGCCAGTGGAAGTAATTCCGCACATATCCTGCACAGGACGCTGAAGGACCAACAATGGGGCGGTCGTTGGGAAAATCCCGGATAAATTTCTCACCCATTGCCTTGGCCTCATCCCAGAAACCACTGTTGAAGGCCATCTGACCGCAGCAGGTCTGGTTGCCGTTGTAATGGACCGCAACGCCCAGCTTCTCCAGCACGCGGACCATATTCATTCCTGTTTCGGGATAAACCTGGTCAATGAAGCAGGGGATGAAGATGTCGACGAGCATGATTCAATTACGAATTACGAATGAGGAATCCAAGTTCCGGAACCAAAAGTATGAAAAAAATGAGAGATTCATGTCATTCGTCATTCATGCTCATTCTTGCTCATTTATTTCAAAGCCTAACTGTTTCATCTCCGCCCAGAAACCGGGATAGGATTTGCTGACTACCTCTGGATTGGCGATACGGATGGTTCCGGTAAGCATGGCCAGCGGGGCAAAAGCCATTGCAATCCGATGGTCGCCGTAGGTTTCGATAGTGACAGAGGAAATTGCCGGTGCACTCCGGTTAAGAGGCGCTGCAGCAGGTAGTTCTACGACACCGGGTGCCGGTATCCGGATGAAACGGCCCAGGCGTTTCAACTCTGTTCCCAGTGCGCTGAGCCGGTCGCTCTCTTTGACCTGCAGATGCCGCAGACCGGTAAGTCGTGCTGGAATCCCCAATGCCGAACAGGTGACGATCAGGGCAGGGGCCAGGTCAGGATAATGCTGAAGATCGAGGGTCAAGGGTCGAAGGTCAAGGTGATTGTCGATTGATTCGATTTTATTCACAGGATTATTGATTTCAAAGGAGTTCATGAGTGCTTCGCAGTTCGAATTTCGAATTTCGAATTTCTCCTGACGGTGTATCACAATCCCCCCCTCCTGATAGACCGTTTCCACCCCCAGTTGCCTGTAGATCTCCGCCACTGCAGCATCGCCCTGCAGACTTTTTTGCTTCAATCCCTTCAGCGTGATCTTAGCGTGGCGTGCCAGTGCAGCAGTTTCATACCAGAAGGCAGCGGCTGACCAGTCGGCTTCAACCCGGTATCCGGCTTTACGGGAGGTGCCAGGATAAATACGTCCTATTTGTTCTTCCGGCAGCCGGTAGTTCCCGGGTTTGACTACAAACGTGGAATTCAACTGTTCTACAGTGATACCGAAGCCCTTCATCAATCCAACGGTCATCTCCAGGTAAGGGAAGGAAACCGATTCTCCTTCTATCCGGATAGTAAGATCCCGGAGAAGGGAAGGGCTTATCAGAAGCAGAGCCGAGGCAAACTGGCTGCTTACCGAACCATCTACTGTCACCTCCTCCCCTCCCAGGGTTTTACCGGTGATGAGAAGCGGGGGGTATCCCGCTGTACCTGCATATTCGATCGAGGCTCCCAGCGTACGAAGGGCCTCGACCAGAATTCCGATAGGACGTTGGAGCATTCGGTCACTGCCACGCAGTAACCAGGTGCCCGGTGTGATGGCGAGTAAAGCGGTGAGAAAACGCATGACTGTACCCGCATTGCCTGCGTCCAGAATCTGTAATCCGGCATCATTGTCACTGCGAGCAGCGCGAAGCAGCGGGATCCGCGATCCGGGATCCGGGATGGATTGGTCCTGATCTATTTTTTCCAGCAGCGACTGCATCAGGACGGTGTCGTCAGCCATAGAGAGATTGTCGATTTCGAATCCGGTACCCGATAGAGCCTGAATGATCAGCAACCGGTTGCTGATGCTCTTGGAGGAAGGGAGCAACAGGCTTCCGCTGATGGTCTGATCCTTTCTGGAAACGGTAATCAGGGACATCTCAGGGTGGGTCAGAGGGTATAGTATTTTCCAAACGCTTCGCTGATCTGTTCTGCGGCGCACACCTGGTTGATCCGTCCCTGTCCGATTCGGGAAAGCAGCGTAAAACGGATCTCCTGTTCACGGTTCTTCTTGTCGTGCCGCATCATGTCTATCCGTACGGACTCATCCTCCTGCAACAGCGGCAGTTTCCCGAAACCATCCAGTATCCACTCCCGGACGCCATCCAGCTCGTGCGGATCCAGTCCGGCTTGCCCGACCGAAAGGAATCCCTCACATACCATTCCGGCAGCTACAGCTTCACCGTGCAGAACAGGTGTTTCACGTCGCAGGGCCAGCGATTCAATGGCATGGCCTATGGTATGACCAAAGTTGAGCAATTTCCTGATGTTCCGCTCAAACGGGTCATGCCGGACTATCTCCAGTTTGATCCGGATGGTTTTCAGGAGCAGATCCTTCCAGAACGAATCAGTGAAAGGGATCTCCAGGATCTGTTTCACCCGCTTCCGGGAGAGCCATCGCCAGAACTGCTCATCACGGATAAGTGCAGTTTTAGCCACCTCCGCGAGTCCCGAACGCACCTGCTCAGGAGGCAGGGTGCTGAGAAATCCCGGCCATACAAAAACTCCATGGGGAGCAAAGAAACTACCTACCTGGTTCTTCAGCATATCCACATTCACCCCCGTCTTGCTTCCGATAGCTGCATCGATCTGGCTGATCAGAGAGGTGGGAATATGGATCGTGTCGATCCCCCGGTGGAATGCTGAGGCGACATAGCCTCCGAGGTCGGTCACCACCCCGCCGCCCAGGTTGATCAGTAAGGAATTCCGGTCAGCCTGTTGCGACACCAGTTCCTTCCACAGGTATTCGGCCGTACGCAGGCTTTTCATCTCCTCACCCCCGTCGATATTCAGTTTCGTGGCCGCTTCCAGCTCAGGGATGAATGACAGCAATTCGGGAAGGCAAAAACGGAGGGTGTTGGCATCGGTCAGAATAAAGAGCTTCGACTTCTGTTTCCGGTATTGTTTCAACTCTTTCCGAAATTGATCCAGAGCTCCCTCTCCGATCAGAACAGGGTAACGGGAGGTATGAACCGTACGTGCCGAAAGCTTCATCATTAGCGAAACGCAGCCATCAGGAGTTCGATGTCCTGGAACGGCAGGTTAAAGATTTTACTGATCGCCAGGTTAGTACTTGTCCCGTTGAAGAGATAAACTCCCTGACGAACACCATAATCCTTCTTGATGAGGGATTCGATACCCCCTTCGGAGCAGATATCGAGGATGATGGGGACAAAAATATTGTTAAGCGCCTGTGAGGCGGTATGGGGGACCCTGGAGGCGATATTGGGCACGCAGTAGTGGGTAACTCCGTGCTCCTTGAACACCGGGTTGCTGTGGGTGGTCGGCCTTGATGTCTCAAAACAGCCCCCCTGATCGATGCTGACATCAATGACGATGGCCCCTTCTTTCATCTGCTTGATCATCTCTCGGATGATGAGGCAGGGGGATTTCCCACCGTGTGAGTGTACTGCCCCGATCACCAGATCAGCTGTTTTCATCGATTCAAGAAGGACAGTGGGATGCAGGATCGAAGTGAATATCCGGATGCCAAGATTATTTTGCAGCCGGCGCAGGCGGTAAACGGAGTTGTCGAACACCTTCACCATAGCCCCCAGACCGAGAGCCGAACGGGCAGCATATTCGCCCACGGTACCGGCTCCGATAATCACCACTTCGGAGGGGCCAATGCCGGTGAAGCCACCGAACATCTTTCCCCGGCCGTATTCGGGGTTGGCCAGGTATTCCGCTGCGATAAAGATGGAGGTACACCCGGCAATTTCACTCATGGCTCGGACCACCGGAAATGCCTGTGTTTTATCCCGGATCAGTTCGAAGGCCAGCGCATTCACCTTCCGGCTCATCAGGGAACGGAAATAACTCTCCTTCTGCACGGCCATCTGAAGGGCAGAGATGATGGTCTGCTTCGGTCGCATCAGCTCTATCTCGCCGATCGTCAGCGGAGCCACCTTTAAAATGATATCCGACTTGAAAACCTCCTGAGGGGAGTAGACGATCTGCGCGCCGGCTTCGCTGTATTCGTGATCGGGGAAGTGGGCAGCCAGGCCAGATCCGGCTTCTATGAGCACCTGGTGACCCTCCCTGATCAACAGGTTCACGCCATCGGGAACCAGAGGTACCCGCGTCTCTTCCAGCGCGATCTCCTTCGGAACGCCAATGGTGAGCTGGCTCTTTTTCCTGGCCACCTCCAGCATCTCCTCCTGGGGCATCAGTCGTTCGGCAGGTGATCGCCTTGTCAGCTCCGATAGGGGATCTTCCATAAGGGTGAAATTTTACACGAAGATACAAAAAAGTTGGCAATTGCCTACTGCTCTTCCACCTCCCAGTTCTCCTCAGCTGCCTCCTCTGCCTTCATCGGCTTCAAATTGGCGTGGGCAGCCCATTTCCAGATACCATCGTCCATGACGAAGATGGTCATTCTGGGTGCAGGTTCCCGCGATAGCCTCTCACCATCAATGGTTTCTGAAACTGATACGAAATAGGTTGCAATGATCAGATCTCCATCACTGCATGTGATTTTCAGGTCGCTGATCTCATACTCCGTGATTGCAAGTCCGCGAAGCAACTCAAGCTCCTCGTCCATGTTGTAGGCCCCGAATTCGTGTACCGACTGAAACCCGGGAGCCATGTTTTGTTTGATCCCCTCCAGGTCCTTATTCCGGAATGCATCCCAGAGCTGGTAAACCAGGGCCTCCCCTTTCGCAGGATCTGGCATTTTCTCATTGCACGATGGTAAGAAAATGCTTCCTGTGAGTATAAGTCCAAACAGGACTGAAATTGATGTGAATCGTTTCATCTTGACCTCCTTTTTTTTTCATGAGATATCAGAATGTAATTAGCCGTTTGTCTTCCCCCTCAATCCTTACCTTCACCGTCTCTTCCGGCAACAGCTCCTCTACCAGCTCCGGCCATTCGAGAAAACAGTAATGGCCACTATAAAGGTACTCTTCGTAGCCGAGGTCAAAAACCTCATCCAGTTTGTTAATCCGATAGAAATCGAAGTGATAGACCGGAATATCTTCCGTGGTGTGGTATTCGTTTATGATGGCAAAGGTGGGACTGAGGGCTGCATCCTCCACTCCCAGCTCCCGGCAAAGAGTTTTGATGAAGGTGGTTTTCCCGGCCCCCATGGCACCGTAAAGGGCAAAGATGCGCCGGTCTGGGAAGGCAACGAGCAGCTCCCGGGCCACGGCAGGGAGTTCAGGTTCGGATTGGATCGCAAAGGTCATGGGCACACCTCAAGATACATGCAACAATGGCAATAATGTGCAATAATGTGCAATAATGCGCAATATTATTTTCTCCTCAGCACCACAAACGGCACCATCACCTCTTCCATGGAGATACCCCCGTGTTGGAAAGTATCCTTGTAGTAGTTGACGTAATGATTGTAGTTGTTGGGATAGGCGAAGAAGTCGTTGTTCCGGCAAAAGGCAAAAGTGGAACTGACGTTGACTTTCGGCAGAAAAGCATCGGCCGGGTTGCGGACCTCGAACACTTCATTGCGTTCATACTTCAGGGCCTTTCCTGTCTTGTAACGAAGGTTGGTATTGGTGTTGCGGTCGCCCAGGATCTTTACGGGATTGCTGACCCGGATGGATCCGTGGTCGGTGGTGATCACCAGGTTCACCTCCTTCTCAGCCAGGAACCGGATGATCTCCAGCAGGGGGCTGTGACGAAACCAGGAAAGGGTCAGGGAGCGGTAAGCTCCTTCGTCGCTGGCCAGTTCCCTGATGATCTCCATCTCGGTGCGGGCATGTGAAAGCATGTCCACGAAATTGTAGACAATGAAGTTGAGCTTGTTGACCATCAGGTTGGGCATCAGTTCCACAAGTTTCCGGCCGTACGACATGTTCAGCACCTTGTAATAGGAGTACTTGATGTCGCGGCCATAGCGCTTTAACAGCTCCCCCAGCAACTCCCCTTCGTAGTTGTTTTTGGTCCCTTCCTCATCTTCATTGACCCAGTATTTTGGGTACTTTTTCTCGATCTCGGTGGGAAGCAGTCCGCCAAAAAGCGAATTGCGTGCATATTGTGTAGTAGTGGGGAGAATGCTGAAATAGATATCCTCACGTTCTATCCGGAAACCCTCTTCCAGATCCGGTTGCAGCATCTTCCACTGATCGAACCGCAAATTGTCGATCAGGATCACGAAAGTGGGGCGGTTATCCTGCAGCAGTGGAAAAATCCAGTCCTTGATCAGGGTATGGGACTGCACCGGCCGGTCGTCTGTGCGGGCATGGATCCAGTCAAGGTAGTTGCGTTCAATAAAACGGCTGAAGACCTGATTGGCTTCCGTCTTCTGCATCTGCAACACCTGGTTCATCCCCTCGTCCTGCGACTGCTCTAGTTTCAACTCCCAACCTATGATCTTCCGGTAGATCTCAGTCCACTGCTGGTGGTTGAGACGGTTGCTGATCTCCATCCCGATGGTCCGGAATTCCTGCTGGTACTGGAAACTGGTCTTTTCACTGACGATCTTCCGGTTTTCGAGGTTCTTCTTCAGGGAGAGGAGGATCTGGTTCGGATTGACCGGTTTGATGAGGTAGTCGGCGATATTGCTCCCGATGGCCTCTTCCATGATCGACTCCTCCTCGGTTTTGGTAATCATCACCACAGGGAGGTTAGTGGTGCGGTTCTTGATCCGCTCCAGGGTTTCGATACCCGACATGCCCGGCATCTGTTCATCGAGGAAAATGATATCGAAATGGTGGTTCTCCAGCAACTCCAGTGCATCGTGTCCGTTATTGGCCGTATGGACAGTATACCCCTTCTCTTCTAAAAAAAGCAGGTGCGGTTTCAGCAGATCAATCTCATCATCTACCCATAATATTGTGATCTTCTCCATGGTTCTCCGTACTTTTGTCTAATCTTTAATGCCCGATCCGTCTTTTTATTGTCCGGGTACCGTAATTTTACGATTCATTAACAAATATACCCTAAATCATCAACAAAAAGAAACATATCAACGATCCGGTCTATGGTTTCATCACCATCCCCGATGAGTTCCTCTTCGACGTGATGGAGCATCCCTGGTTTCAGCGGCTGCGCCGGATCCGTCAGCTCGGGCTGACTGAGTACGTCTACCCTTCGGCTACCCATACGCGCTTTCAGCATGCCCTCGGATGCCTTTTTCTGATGAAGCTGGCGATCGGGGTACTGCGTGAAAAGGGCGTGGAAATAACCCGCGAGGAGGAACGGGGCGCCTGGCTGGCTATTTTGCTGCACGATATCGGGCATGGACCTTATTCGCATACAATGGAACGGTCGATCGTAACCGGCATTACGCACGAGGAGATATCCCTGCTCTTCATGGAGCAGATGAACAGCAGGTTTGACGGGGCCCTTGAAACGGCCATCGGGATCTTTACCGACACCTATCCCAAGCATTTCCTGCACCAGCTGGTTTCCAGCCAGCTCGACATGGACCGGCTTGATTACCTCTCGCGCGACAGCTTCTTCACCGGCGTGGCCGAAGGGGTGATCAACACCGATCGGATCATCAACATGTTAACGATGGTCGACGATGAACTGGTGGTAGAGGAGAAGGGGATTTATTCGATCGAAAAGTTTATTCTGGCCCGCCGGTTGATGTACTGGCAGGTCTACCTGCACAAGACCGTGCTGGCTGCCGACCATATGCTCTCCAACATCTTCCGCCGTGCGAAAAGCCTGGGGGAAGAAGGGGTGGAACTCTTCGGCACGCCCCCCCTGCTGTACTTCCTGAAGGAGCCCGTGAAAGGACGGAAGATATTCTGCCGGGAGGGGTGCCTGGAGGCTTTCTCGCGGCTTGATGATGTTGATATTTTCACCGCCATGAAGGTGTGGGAGACCCATTCCGATCCGGTGCTATCGGTTCTCTGTCACCGCCTGGTGAACCGCCAGCTATTCCGGGCTGAACTCCGGAACAGGCCATTCGATCCGGCCTACGTAGCGAAGATCAGACAGGCAGTTGTCCGGACGTACGGCATCGGGGAGGAAGATACCGGCTATTTTGTCACCGAGGAGGCGGTCTCCAACAATGCTTACAATCCGGGCCACGACCGGATCAAGATCAAAACCCGCGAAGGAGAACTGCTCGACGTTTCTGAAGCTTCGGATCAGCTGAATATCTCCATCCTCTCCACTCCTACCCAGAAGTACCTTCTCTCGTATCCGAAAGAATTATCGGACAGCTGGTGAAACTGTTACAAAAAAAATCTATCCGGTGTCGAAATATTTGGTAACTTGCGACACTTTTTCATCGAGTAAGAACCTCTAAATCAAGTTAAATGGAATTTTCAGCCCGACAGATTGCCGAGCTGCTTGGTGGGTCGGTCGAGGGGAACCCGGAGATTACAGTTTCAAACCTTGCCAAGATCGAAGAGGGGACGCCCGGCACCCTGACTTTCCTGGCCAATCCGGCCTATACAAATCATATCTATAAAACCGGGGCATCGATAGCAATCGTTAAAACGGGTTTTGTCCCCGACAAACCGCTTCCTTCCGGTTTGACACTTATCCGGGTGGATGATCCCTATGTGGCTTTTGCCAAACTGCTGGCGATCCATGCCTCTATGACCGGCAAGAAGTTGGGGGTCTCGGATCAGGCCTTCATCTCTTCCTCGGCGAAACTGGGTACCGATCTTTATATCGGCGAATTTGCGTGGATTGGCAACGACGTGGAGATCGGCGACAGGGTTCAGATCTATCCCCAGGTCTACGTCGGTGAAAACGTCAAGATTGGCTCGGAAACCATCCTCTACCCCGGTGTCCGGATCTACCGTGATTGCGTGATCGGCGCCGTTTGCACCATCCACGGCGGAGCGGTGATCGGCAGCGACGGCTTCGGCTTTGCCCCGCAGGATGACAAGAACTACATGAAAGTGCCCCAGGTAGGGAATGTGATCCTGGAAGACAATGTAGAGGTAGGCGCCAACACCACCATCGACCGGGCGACCATCGGGTCAACCATCCTGCGCCGCGGGGTAAAACTCGACAACCTGATCCAGGTTGCCCATAACGTAGAGATCGGGGAGAATACGGTGATTGCTGCCCAATCCGGCTTGTCTGGATCCATGAAAATGGGAAAGAACGTCATGGTAGGAGGTCAGGTTGGCTTTGTGGGACATATCGTAATAGCCGACAACGTAAAGGTCGGCGCCCGATCGGGGGTTGAGAACAGCCTGCTGCAGGAAGGAGCCATGGTGTTCGGTGCACCCGCCATCGATTCCCTGAAAGCCCGCAAAAACTACGTGCACTGGCGGAATCTCGACGATATCGTACGACGATTCAATACATTGGAGAAACAAGTAAAAAAGCTGACAGCCGATGAGTGAAAAACAAAAAACCATTCAGCATCCCGTCAGCATTGATGGGGTAGGATTGCATACGGGGAAGAAGGTGGTCCTTACCTTCAAACCGGCACCTGAGAATTATGGGTATAAATTTTCCCGCACCGACCTGAACTTCGGAACGCTGGTGGATGCCGATGTGGACAACGTGATCGACACCTCCCGCGGCACCAGCCTCGAGCACGAAGGGGTCCGCATCGACACCGTAGAGCATGTGCTGGCTGCGCTGGCCGGGCTGGAGATCGACAACGTGCTGGTAGAACTCAACCAGTCTGAGACCCCGATCCTTGACGGCAGTGCCAAAGTCTTCGTGGAGAAGCTGCTGAAAGCCGGCATCGTGGAGCAGAAAGCGCTCAAGCGGTACATTGAACTGAAGTCGAACCTCTCCTACACCGATGCCGAGAAGAAAGTAGAGATTCTGGCCATTCCATCGAAGGAGTTCAAGGTCTCTGTGATGATCGACTATGAATCGAAGATCCTCACCACCCAGAATGCCACCCTGAGCGATATCCGGAAATTCAGGACCGAAATAGCACCCTGCCGCACCTTCGTTTTCCTGCATGAACTGGAGTACCTCCTCAATAACAACCTCATCAAGGGTGGTGACCTGAGCAATGCTATTGTGTTCGTGGACCGGTTGATCGGTCGGGATGAACTGGATTACCTGGCGAAGGTCTTCAACAAACCCCGGGTGGAAGTCCTGCGAGAAGGGATTCTCAACAACCTGGAATTGCTCTACCCAAACGAACCTGCCCGCCATAAGTTACTGGATGTGATCGGCGACCTGGCGCTGGTGGGAATGCCGATCAAAGCACACATCATTGCCACCCGCCCCGGACATCTCTGCAATATTCAGTTTGCCAGGCTGGTGAAGAACCAGATCCGGAAGTCGCGTAAAACCGAATCGATCCACACGTTCGACCTCAACAGGACACCGCTGTACGACATCAACCAGATCCAACAGCTGCTTCCGCACCGTCCTCCTTTCCTGATGATCGACCGGATCCTGGAGATGGGGAACGATTATGTGGTCGGGTTGAAGAACGTGACGATGAACGAGCCTTTCTTCGTGGGTCATTTCCCCGGAGAACCGGTGATGCCCGGCGTGCTGCTGGTGGAGGCGATGGCACAGACCGGCGGCATCCTGGCATTAAATACCGTAAATGACCCGCAACATTATACCACCTACTTCGTTAAGATTGAAAACGTAAAATTCAGACATAAAGTCGTACCAGGAGATACCGTGATCTTCTACAACCAGCTCAACGCACCTATTCGCCGGGGATTGATCTCCATGCGCGGAATGGCGTACGTGGGTCAGAAGGTGGTAATGGAAGCTGATATGCTGGCACAGATCCAACGCAAATAACAACCGATGAACCAACCTTTAGCATATGTCCACCCCCAGGCCAGAGTGGCCCCTAACGTGGTGATAGAACCCTTTGTGACGATCGACAAGAATGTGGAAATTGATGAAGGGACCTGGATCGGATCCAATGTGACCATCATGGAAGGAGCGCGGATCGGCAAGAACTGCCGGATCTTTCCCGGCGCCGTGATCTCGGCTATCCCGCAGGACCTGAAGTTTGCGGGGGAGGAGACGACCGTTAAAATCGGCAACAATGTCACCATCCGTGAATACGTAACCGTAAACCGTGGTACCAAAGCCAATTTCGAAACCGTGATCGGCGACAACACCCTGTTGATGGCCTATGTCCACATCGCGCACGACTGCATCATCGGGAAGAACGTGGTACTGGGCAATGCCACCAACCTGGCCGGCCACATCGAGATCGACGACTGGGCGATCATCGGCGGGATGGCAGCTGTACATCAGTTCTCCCACATCGGTGTACATACCATGATATCTGGTGGTTCCCTGGTCCGGAAAGATGTACCTCCCTATACCAAAGCGGCCCGGGAACCCATCTCCTATGTAGGGGTGAACTCGATCGGACTGCGTCGGCGCGGCTTCAGCACCGAACAGATCAACCATATCCAGGATATCTACCGGGTCATGTACCTGCGCGGACATAATGTCTCCCGGGCAGTGGAGATCATTGAAGCCGAGGTAGAGGCCACCCCCGAGCGGGACGAGATCCTGAGCTTCATTGCCAACTCCAGCCGCGGCATCATGAAAGGCTTTGGAAAAAACAACCGCGATAAATAAAATTTCACCGGCATGACCATCACCCTTCACGGGATTGGCAAGAAATTCAATACCGAATGGATCTTCCGGGACCTCTCCTGCCGGTTCGAAGCAGGTGAACGAACGGTGATCACCGGCCGGAACGGCTCCGGGAAATCAACCCTGCTACAGGTCATCGCCGGCAACATTAACCCAACGGCAGGAACCATCGAATACAATCTGAACGGCGACCGGATCCACGATACCGAGATCTTCCGGTACCTTTCCCTGGTGGCTCCGTACCAGGAACTCATCGAGGAGTTCATCCTTCGTGAACAACTGGAGTTTCATTTCTCGTTCAAGCCGTTGGTTGACGGATTCACCATTTCAAAAATCATCGACCTGCTCGCCTTCAGCCAGTGGAAAACTAAGCCGATCCTGAAGTACTCTTCCGGGATGAAACAGCGCGTGAAGCTGGTCTGTGCCCTCCTGAGCGACACTCCATTGCTCTTCCTCGACGAACCCACCACCAACCTCGACAAGGCCGGAATCGACTTCTACCTGAACCTGATCAACGACCACACCCGGGGTCGTACCATTCTTGTCTGCTCCAACATGCAGCTGGCGGAAAGCGGGTTTTGTCAAAGGGAGATCAGGATTGATGAGTACAAGGAAAGAGGTAGCGAGGTAGCGAGGTAGCGAGGTAGCGAGGTAGCGAGGTAGCGAAAACGTCTTACGTCCTTCGTCCTTCTTCCCTCGTAAGCTGCTTCAGTTTCGCCAGCTCCTTCCACTTTTTCCGGGCCTCTTCGGCCGGGATGCCCCAGTAGGTTTTGCCTCCGGGAAGGGATTTGTCAATGCCCGACAGAGCGTAAACGATGGCGCCTTTGCCGATCACCAGATCTTTGTTGACCGAGACCCGAGCCCAGAGGATCACATCGTCCTCGATGCGGGTGACGCCGGCAATGGCACAGTGGGCGCCGATAAGGCAGTTGCGGCCCACGAAGGTGTCGTGTCCGATCTGAACGTGATTGTCGATCTTGGTACCGGCTGAAATAACAGTATCCCCCGAAACTCCCCTATCCACAGAGGTGAGAGCACCGATCTCCACATCATCTTCAAGAACCACGCGTCCGCATGACTCCATCTTTTTGTATCCTGCAGGACGACGCTGGAAATAGTAGGCATCGGCACCGAGTACCGCCCCGGAGTGAATGATCACCCGGTCACCGATCACGGTGTGGTCGTATATGCTGGCATTGGCATGGATCAGGCAATCGTCGCCGAGGGTCACATGATTACCGATAAACGCTCCGGGCTGTATGACAGTCCCCTCACCGATCCGGGCGGTCGGGCTTACCATTGCGGTGGCCGGTTCAAAAGGCCGGTAGCGGACAACGAGGGATACAAAGTCATCAAATGGCCCGTCGGAGATGATGAGGGCTTTCCCGTCGGGACACTCCACCTCCTTGTCGATGAGGATGGTGGTGGCCAGGGAATGAAGCGCTTTATGGTAGTACTTGGGATGGTCAACGAAGGTCAGATCCCCCTCCTCCACCATGTGAATCTCGTTGATCCCTGTGACCAGGTGGTTCGGATCACCAACGAAACGGGCCCCGAGAGAACCGGCAAGATCTTCAAGGGTGATGGGATGAGGTAATTTCATGGTAAAATGCTGAGATGGTGAAATGGTGAAAATCGTAAATCAAAAATCGAATTATTCGTAAGGTGCATTAGCTTCTCACCCGTTCCCCATACTCGCTGGTTCTGGTGTCGACACGGATCACTTCGCCGGTGTTGATGAAGAGGGGAACTTTGACCACTGCGCCTGTTTCCAGGGTCGCATCCTTCATTGCGTTGGTAGCAGTGTTCCCACGCAAACCGGGTTCGGTGTACGTGATAGCCAGCTCCACATAGGCAGGAAGATCGCAGTTAAGAGGTGTCTCGGTGTCGGCATGAAAAACGATCTCCACCTCCTGCCCTTCCTTCATAAACTGGGGTGCATTGATCAACTCGGCGGGTATGGTTACCTGTTCAAAGGTCTCCGAATGCATAAAATGATACCCCATATCATCTTTGAAGAGGTACTGATGCGGACGCCTTTCTACCCGTGCAATCTCGATCTTTTCACCGGAGTTGAATGTATTGGCGATGACCCGGCCGGTCCGAAGACTCTTCAGTTTGGTGCGGACAAATGCACCGCCCTTTCCCGGTTTTACATGCTGAAATTCCACTACTGAAAAAAGATCGTCATTGAAATAGATCACAAGGCCGTTCCTGATATCTGTTGTTGTTGCCATAACTATCGTCAATCGTAAGGTTTATTTTTGAGGGGGCAATCCCCGGTTCTGGTACATATCCATCGCCACAAGCATGGCAATAAAGGCCCAGACGGGGATGGAAGCTTTGTCGGTGTCGAGGAAGTTATTGAGGGTGCCGTGAAGGAAGTAGGTGATGAGACCCAAGAGCAAGGTGAGGCTGAGGAGGCGTATTTCGGGTGTTTTGGCTTGCCGGTGGACCTTCAGTCCGTAGACAATGATCATGATCACAAAGGTGATCATCAGCAGCATCCCCAGTATGCCCTGTTCGGCAAGCGGACCGATGAATTCGCTGTGGGCATTTCCCCGGTCTCCTGCGTTGGTACTGATCAGGGTCTTCTCTTTCGAAAGCTGGTAAGGGGCATACTCAAACTGGTAGGTGCCTGGTCCAAAACCGAAAAAAGGCCGTTCGTCGAACATCCGGAGAGCCGATTGCCAGCGGTTGATCCGTTCGAGGTTGGAATCGTCGGTGGAGATGTTGGAGATGGACTGCACGTGCTCGATGAAGTTTCCGGAGGTTCCCTGTTTGTTCCGTTCCGCCACATCCCAGATTTGCTGCTGGAACATAAAGAAAAAGATGACCAGCGATCCCAGGATCACGATAATCCATTTGAATTTGATCCGGAAAAGGATCACCAGGTAAATCAGAAAGGTCACAGCCAGGCTGATCCAGGCAGCCCGGCAGAAAGAGAAGAAGAGGGCTATGATCAGGATCAGCATGATGATAATGGAGAAGAACCGTGTAGTCCGGCTGAAGATCCTGCTGAAGGAGAATCCGGCAAACACCGGAAGAAAGAGGGCCAGGATAGCGCCGTATGCAGTATGGTCGTTGTAAAAGGGAGACATGACCCAGTGGCCGGCTTCCTCGTCAAATCCGTAGGTGGAATGCACCGAAATGGTGTAGATGATCACACCCATCAGGGGGATGGCATAGAGCCAGATGAAGAGGCGGATGTTCTGCGTTTTCCGGAAAAGAAGAATTCCCAGAAAATAGAACGGGATGACAAACCATAACCGGGCCAACAGGTACTTGAAAGATACCAGGGGGATCTGGCTGGTGAAACTGGTGATGAACATCCAGATCAGGCAGACAAGAACGACGATACTGACCGGATGTGTCCAGATCTTCCGGTCGAAATCGTTCTTATAGAAGAGTTTCAGGATAAAGATCAACAACACCCCGAACAAGAGTGGTTCGGTAGGGATTGAGAGCCCTGCACCCAGTTCATATTGCACCATGTTCACCGCGATGGGGGTGCAAAAGGCAATCAGGAAGAGGACCCAATCGAGCCGCGTAAAATAGAAATAGATCAGTACCAGCAGCAGGGGTATTGCCAGAGAATAGTAGTAATTCTTATAAATCAGGTAGGCATTCAGGAGAATATAGGCCAGGCTGATGAGGTAGACCCACACCACCCGGCACCTCTCCAGGAATGTCGTAAGCCCCGATCCTGAAAGGGTTCTGATCATGCCTCGGCGGAAAATTGTTTGGAAAACCTGGACCGTTCGATCACACCGATCACGATAAGGGTAAGGAACAAAACGGCCAGCACCGATCCTGTCACGATCAGCCAGCGAATGGGATAGGCTTTCTTGTCGGTGACATAGGGTTTGGTCAGCAGGTTCAGATGGGTATAGTACCGGTTGTAATCAAGGAGAGCGCGGTCGTAATCAAGCTTAAAGATCGCAAATTCTTCCGATTCGTATCGGATCATCTCCTGCAAGAGCAGCATCTCCGGGCCCTTCTCCTCGATATTCTTCTTGTATTTCAGGGCTTCGCTGTAACGTCCGCCTTGTCCGCCGTTCCCGAGAAGGGCCCGCATCACCTCGCGGCTTTGCGACGGGTAATCCATCAATCCGAACTTGGTTCCGAGTTCCTGCGCACGCTCCTTCAGAGAATCGATCTTCATCTTCTTCTCGTTGACAACAGTCTCGTAGTTGACCACCACCTCGTAGAATTTTTCCTTATGGAGCTTGCGTACCTTGCTGTTGTAATAGTCCATGATGGCGTTCACCATATCATAGGCCATCCGGGGATCGGGATCCCACACTTCGATGTTCACGGCCTCGTTGGGGGTCTTCTTGATCTTGACGCGCTGGGAATAGATCCAGTGCAGTGTGCTCAGGAAATACGTGTAGCCGGAATCGATTTTCCAGTGCGCAGCCAGGTCGAATTTATAAATCACGCTGTCACGGATATCCCCGGAGTTGAGCATCTCGATCATCTGTTCGGTCTCGTTCTCATCCGAGTAGGGGGCAATGTTTGAGGGGTAGACCGTGGCGAAGGATTTGTAGAGCGGAGTGATCACCAGCGGACTTGAGAGGATGACCGACAGGATCACGGCCAGTACCACGATGACCGCCAGATGGATCTTCCACCGGAACAGAATATCAGCGATATGTTTACTGTTGAAAAAGGGTTCCATAAAGTGTTTGCTTTTGTTGGTTTGCGACTCAGGTTTCGGCTATGATTGTCCGAGTTGAAATTTTTTCTGTGCATTGGCAGCCTGGATCTTCTCAACCACCATGATGATGATGATGGTTAAGAAGAGGGCCGAGATCGTAGAGACCAGCATGATGAGCCAGCGGATCGGATACGACTTCTTTTCGGCCTTATAAGCGTCACTCACGATGAATTTCTGCGGGATCTCCTCGTTTGCATCTACTTTGGCCTCTTTCAGCCTCGACTGCAACAGGGTAAGCTGCTCGGTTTTGAATTCCAGTGCGTTCTTCAACGACATGTAGATGCCTCCGTATTTTCCCAGAATATCCAGACGCTTCTGCAGCTCTTTCTGGGCCTGGGTATTGTTTTCCATGATCGAGATAGCCATCTGCTGGTTGAGGACCTGCGATTGGTACTCTACATCGTTGACACCCAACTTCCCCAGTGACACCAGGGAATCGACAATCACATAGACCTCCGACTGCAGGGTCCTGTATTCCTGTTCAACGATGGCAAGCCCCTGGATAGCCCGCAGGTGCTGCATCTCATTTTTCGTGGAGTCAAGCAGCGCGGCAATGGTATTGGCGATCTCTGCTGCCAGCTGCGGGTCGGTATCAAACACGGTAATCTGAACCGCCATAAACGGTGTCCGGCGAAAACTGATGTTTCGCTCATATTCGTCGAATAACCTCGAATACTTGTACCTGGCAGAGGAATCAATGCCGTAATGCTCCATCAGGTTGAACTGCCGGATCACCCGGTCACGGATCTTGTTGGAATTCAGGATCTGCATCAGTTGTTCGGCCTGCTCATCTTCACCGAACGACATCAGGTCCTCCCCTTTCTGGCTGTGCTCCGTCAGCAACGCGGTGGAGATGGAGTTGGTACTGGCCGGAAAAAGGATTACGGTCGATTTAAACTTAGGCGTAATGAACCAGGGCAGGGAGAAAAACCAGGAACATACCAGCGCCACCAGAATCACAATGAACAGGGGTTTCCGCCATTTGTAAAGGAAGATTACGATGTTGGAAGAATCAAAATCTTCTCTTCTTGAAGGATCATGGATCATAGGTAGACATCAAAATTTCGCCAAAGGTAGATATTTTTTTCTTACAATCAACTGTCTCTCCGAAGGATCCCGATGAGGGAACGGAAGTGAAGCAGGCGAAGAACGATGGCGAGGAACAGGGAGATAAGCAGCGCCAGGGTGAAGTTGGCCAGCCAGGCCAGATTTTCCGTGACACCGGGAATCGACATGGTGATCTGGCGGGAGAACCAGGTGACAAAAATCACACCCCCTGCAAATAAAAGAAGTGTAAGCAAGTACCGGTAGTTAATCCGGAAGCGAAAAATCCGCTGAACCATGATTACCTGGGCTATGGCAGCGAAAAACTGGGTGGAAAGGCTGGCAATGGCGCTTCCATATGCCAGCAGGCGCGGGATCAGTACGAGGTTAATCACCAGGTTTATTAGCAGGCTGGTGACGGCAATAATGTTCAATTCCTTGAGGTTTCCATTGGCGGTAAGCAGGGTACCGAAAATGTAGGTGGTGGAGATGGCGACAAATCCGACCATCAGGAGCTGAAACACCGGAGCTGATTTCACTATATCAGTATTGTACAGCAGCTGCATCATCTCTGTACTGTAGAAAAAGGAGGCTACGGCAATGATGATCGCGACGGTGATGACGAGGGTGAAGGAGAGTTTCACCATCTCCGTCACCGACTCTTTCTGTTTGATCATGCGCGAAAAAATCGGGATGAGCAACACAGCAAATAAAAATGAGATCATGGAAGCTGCATCGAGCAACCGGTAGCCATGGGCATAGATACCGGCCTGTTCGTTGCCTGCCTTTTCCCCGAGCAACCCCTCCAGCATCACCGGGTCGAGACGGTTATAAAAGGTCATCAGCAAAACCATCAGGGCGAAAGGCATACTTTTTTTGATGATCATCAGGAAGAAAGGCCAGTGCCAGTTCAATCTGCGAAATTTTGATTTCCGAATGACGATCAACAGGGCGATCAGTGCTGTGATGCTATATGCGGCTGTCTGGCTGTAAACAAACCACTCGATGCGGAAAGGGACTTCCGTTACATGTCCCCATAACAGGGCACCGCAAAAGAGGATCATCAGGAAGCGATCGAGGATCGAAAGAACACTATCGGTCTTGAACAGAAGCAATCCTGAGATGTTGGACCGGAGGTAGAGGATGAAGGAGATGAGAAACTGGTTGAACCCCAGCAGCGCAAGCAGGTAAAGCTGATTTCCAGAGTAGCCCATGATGGGGGCCGCTATGAGGAAAGTAACCAGCAGGTAAAAGAGCCCAAGCAGGAATTTCAGCACCAGGATCCCGGAAAAGTGTTTGTTCAGCAGGTGGTTATGCTGTGCAATATTCCGGTTATTGAAGTTGGTGATTCCCAGGTCGAGAAGGATATTGAAAAGAAAGGAGAAGTTGAATATGACGAAGTAAAAGCCGTAATCCTCCACTCCCACGGTATTCTGAACCGTACGATCGATACCGAATATCCAGAACGGTTTGATGAGAAGATTGAGAAAGAGAAGCAGTCCCAGATTTGTCAGAAATTTTCGTTGCATGGATGGTTGGCAAAAAAACCCGGGTGAGATTGAGAAAAACGGTTTACTCTTCGAAAAAAAATAGGATATTTGCTACAAAGTTAAAAATTATCTGAACCCTGAAACGATAAGTATCAGATGAATATTGCGGTAAACACCCGTTTGTTGCTGAAAGGCAAACTCGAAGGGATCGGGTGGTTCACCTTTGAATCGTTGAAGCGGATCACCACCCAGCATCCCGAACACCGGTTTTATTTCATCTTTGACCGGAACTTTTCAGAAGAATTTCTCTTTTCCGACAACATCACACCCCTGATCCAGTTTCCTCCGGCACGCCATCCCTTTCTCTACTATACCTGGTTCGAATACAGCCTGCCCTCCCTGCTCAATCGCCTCAAACCCGATCTCTTTCTTTCCCCCGACGGCTTTCTTTCGCTCCGGTATAAAGGACGCTCCATGAACGTGATCCACGACCTTAATTTTGAACATTATCCGGAGGATCTTCCCCTCCTTACCCGATGGTATTATCGGCATTACTTCCCCAAATATGCGCATAAGGCGATGCGGATCGCTACCGTTTCAGAATTCTCCAGGCAGGATATTGTTGAACAGTACAGAGTCAGTCCTGATAAGATCGACATCGTTTACGACGGGGCCAACGAAGTATTCAAACCCCTGACCGAAGAGGAGAAGGTGATGGCCAGGCAGTTTTACACTGAAGGCAAACCCTATTTTCTTTTCATCGGAGCGCTCCATCCCAGGAAGAATCTCTCCAACCTGTTCCGGGCCTTCGATCTATTCAAGAAATCCAATCCGTCGGATGTACAACTCGTGATTGTGGGGGCCCGGAAATGGTGGACCCCCGACATCGATTCCGCCTATCAGCAGATGAATTTCTCTCACGATGTCTCCTTCACCGGACGACTGCAAACCGAGAACCTGCGTTACCTGCTGGGTGCGGCCACCGCTCTGACTTACGTTTCCTATTTTGAAGGATTCGGGATTCCCATAATCGAAGCCTACCGCTGCGGCACCCCGGTGATCACCTCCAATGTCACCTCCATGCCGGAAATAGCCGGGGATGGGGCCATTCTGGTAGATCCATTCGATCCCGATTCAATCGCCATGGCGATGTATAAGGTATACCAGTACAGGACCGTACGCGAGGAACTAATCCAGCGTGGTCATGCGCGGGAGGGGCTTTTCACCTGGCAGAAGACGGCCGACAGGCTTTGGGAGTCGATCGAGAAGGCATTGAAAACCCATTAGCATCATGAATATTCTACTCCTGGGTTCAGGGGGACGTGAGCATACCCTCGCATGGAAACTGGCTCAAAGTCCCCGTCTGAATTCACTCTTTATCGCTCCCGGCAACGCAGGAACAGCTTCCGTCGGCACCAACCTGCCGGTGACGGTAAACGATTTCCACGCCATCCGTGAAGCCTGTCTGACACATCGGATCGGCATGGTGGTAGTGGGTCCGGAAGATCCGCTGGTACACGGTATCCACGATTTCTTCCTGGAGGACCCGAACCTCCGTACTATTCCGTTGATCGGCCCTACCCGCCAGGCAGCCATGCTGGAAGGGAGCAAGGATTTTGCGAAGGCGTTTCTGAAAAAGTACGGAATCCCCACAGCCGCCTACCAAACCTTCACTGCAGACAGGCTGGATGACGGGATCTCCTTTCTGAAGACCTTGCGGCTACCCTACGTACTGAAAGCCGACGGACTGGCAGCCGGGAAAGGGGTGGTCATCTGTCAGAGCTTGGATGAAGCGGTTGCCGAACTCACCGCCATGCTTACCGGATCCAAATTCGGGGAAGCTTCGCACAAGGTGGTGATCGAGGAGTTCCTGCAGGGGATCGAACTTTCGGCCTTTGTGGTCGCGGATGGCACCCACTACCGAATCCTGCCCGAAGCCAAGGATTACAAGAAGATCGGGATGGGTGATTCCGGACCTAATACCGGGGGCATGGGGTCGGTTTCACCTGTACCTTTTGCCCGGGGTGAGTTCCTGGCACAGGTTGAACACCGGGTGATTCGCCCGACGATGAACGGACTCCGTGCAGAAGGGATTCCCTACCAGGGATTCCTCTTCTTCGGACTGATGAATGTGCAGGGAGTTCCCTATGTGATTGAATACAACTGCCGGCTGGGCGACCCTGAGACCGAAGCGGTGTTGCCCCGCATGCGCACCGACCTCGTGGAAATCTGTCAGGCTGTAGCCACCGGCACCCTCGATGAGGTGACCCTGGAGATAGATCCCCGCACAACCGCCAGCGTAATGCTGGTCTCGGAAGGATACCCGGGCTCCTATGAGAAGGGAAGGGAGATCACTGGTCTGGACCAGGTGACCGACAGTCTGGTCTTCCATGCCGGCACCAGTGCCTTGGATGACCGGATTGTGACCAACGGCGGCCGCGTGATGGCTGTGACCTCGTTCGGCAACACCCTGAAAGAGGCATTAAAAAAGTCGTATGAGAATGCAGAAAAGATCACGTTTAAAGGGAAGTACTATCGGACGGATATTGGGTTTGATCTTTGAGGAAGATCGGGGTTGAAGGAACAGGGATGAGGGAAGATAAAAATCATGGCAATAATGTGCAATGATGGGCAATATTGTGCAATAATGGCAATTCCTGGATGTTGATCCGATATTTCAAATCGAGTTTCCCCGGACAGTTTGTCACCATCGGTGTGGCAGGGCTGCTGCTGTGGGGAGCCGGAGCGTTGAATCCACCCCTGATGCCGCCACCTGATGGTCCGGTTCCGCTCTACGAAATCCTCTATTCCTGGGTATCGGGTTTCCCTTACCTGGCTATGGCTATCGGATTTCTGCTGGTGGTTTTCCTGGCTGTGTGGCTCAACTATATCGTTTCGAATCATAACCTGGTTCCGCACAACACTTCACTGGCTGCCCTGCTTTTTCTCCTCTTTGTCAGCCTGTTCCCCTCCTGGATGACCCTCACTCCGGTGAACATTACCTTACTTTTTTTCCTCTTCATCGTTCGGGCCCTGCTGGAGTCCTACAACCAGGGCGAACCCATCGAGCTGGTCTATATTGCTGGATTCTTCGTTGGTCTCTCATCCTTCTTTTACCTGCCTTCACTACTCCTGTACGGATTTCTACTAACCTGCTTCCTGGTTTATCGCTCACTGCATTGGCGCGAATGGATTAGTTCGCTGCTTGGGTTGGCCACCCCTTTTCTGTACCTGGTTGTGGTGTACTTTCTGACCGACCGGTTTTCCAGACTGATCGCCATGTATGGTGCGTTTTTTAGGCAGATCACCCTGATCACTCCGGATCTTTCCTGGAATAACTGGACACTCTATGGCCTGATGGGCCTCCTCGCCCTGGTAGGATTGTGGAATACATTCCTGCATCTCGGTGAGAAGACGGTCGAGCTGCGGAAGAAAAACCTTCTCCTGATCTGGCTGCTGATATGGGTGGCGCTGATGATCCCGTATACCCATACACTTCATCTGTATCACCCCGGGTTACTCAGTATATGCCTGGCGGTATTTGTCACCAATTTTTACATGCACCTGCGGAAGCCCGCACGTTTTGAATGGTTGCTATGGCTCCTGTTCCTCTCCATTCTTGCCAACATCCGGTTAATCCCCATCCTGTTTCTTTCCTGAGATGCTGAACAGTCAGTACACCGATGACCGGATTGAGGCGGGTTGCGACGAGGCCGGTCGGGGCGCTCTGGCCGGTCCGCTTTTTGCTGCCGCCGTGATCTTGCCGAAGAATTATACCCACCCACTGCTTACCGATTCCAAGCAGCTTACCCGCACCCGGCGGGAATCATTGCGCACCGAGGTAGAGCGGGAAGCGTTGGCCTATGCAGTCAGCCGGATCGGGGTAGAAACCATCGATGAGATCAACATTCTCCGCGCCTCCTTTCTTGGTATGGAGCAAGCAGTACAGAAGCTTATTCCGGTCCCTGAACTCCTGCTGATTGATGGGAACAGGTTTCATACTACCCTGGAGATCCCTTATCATTGCCTGGTGAAGGGGGATGCCAGGTTTCTCTCCATTGCAGCCGCTTCGGTGCTGGCCAAGACATACCGCGACGAATGGATGGAACAGCTGCATGCAGATTTCCCTTTATACGCATGGAACGAGAATAAAGGCTATCCCACACCCTCCCACCACGAAGCAATCGCCCTGTATGGTATCACTCCTCACCATCGCCGCAGCTTTCGGCTGGAAAGGCAGCTGAAAATTTTATTTTAATAACTTTGTTCAATCACACCTCACCTTCTACCGGAATGAGTATTGTCAGGCGTATACTTCTGATCGCGATCGCCGTGATGCTGGCGTCAGGGATCCTGTACCTGGCCTACCTTCTCTACCAATCCCTGCAAACCCCTGCCAGGGATCCGGTTCAGGCCATTCCCGATCGCACGGCACTCATCATACGCATCAACCGGCCATTGGAACTCCTGGAGGAGCTGACACGTACTAACCTCATATGGAAAGAGTTGCTAAAATACCCCGGGGTGAAACCGATCCAGGAACAACTCCTGCTGATCGATTCCATGTCGCGTGGCAATCCGAAGATCCGGGAGATTCTGAAAAAGTCCCCCCTCACAGTTACCCTTTCTGTTCACGGACGGGCATCGTTCGATCCGCTCTTCCTGGTTCCGCTACCAAAGTCGATAGACGGAACGATCCTTAAAGCCTTCATAGAGGAGCACTATCCCGGAAAGGTCACTGTTTTGCAGAGCCCATATAACCGCACACAGATCTACCGGATCCATTTCGAGAACAAGCCCGGGGTGCTCTCCATCACGGTATGGGAAGGGGTAGGCATTTTCAGTTTCGCAGACGACCTGGTGAAACGCGCCATCGACCAGCTATCGCTTAACACACCTGTTTCGGTGATGCAGGGCTTCAGTACCGTTGCTTCCACTACCGGCAAGAAAGTCGATGCCAATCTCTATATCAACTTTCCTTACCTCTCGCTTGCCCTCTGGAAAGGGGTCACGGAGATGCATAACAAGGGGCTGGTCAAGTTTGCCCGATATGCCGACTGGAGCGGACTGGATCTCTACATAAAGAAGGACGAACTGGTGCTCAGCGGCTATACAATCGCTTCCGACAGCGCTATGCAGACACTGGCACTGATGGGGAATCAGTCTCCCCTGCCCCTGACGATGACCAATCTATTTCCTGCAAGCACCCAGTCCTATCTTATCTATGCCCTGATCGATTACCCCGACTACTTCCGGCGCTGGCAGTTCCGGCTTCAGTGTGCCCTTTTTTCGACAGAGGAGATCGACCTCTTCCGGGAACTTGACCAACAGTACGATACTTGCATCGGCCTTTTCCTCAATCCATGGGTGGGGCAGCAGGCGGGGCGGTGCTGGATCCAGCCTTCTTCCCGCGATCCGGCTCTCTTTCCCGTAACCATTATCCAGACAGCTGATCCGGATTCGGCGCGAAAATCATTGCTCGCACTTTCACTCATCCTGGGCAAAAAGACCGATTCCATCCGCTACGAAGGAGTATCGATTTACCGCACCGGGATCTCTGAACCTCTCAACATGTGGCTGAATCCGTTATTCGAGCCGGTAGATATGAACTGTTTTACCCTCATTGGAAAATTCGTGTGCCTGGCTTCACATCCCGATGTGCTGAAACGGTTTCTGGAACGCACTATACGTCAGGAGTATCTGACCGAAAGACCAGATTACAGAGCCATTTCCGATAACCTCTCCGATCGTGCCAACTTCTCCTTTTACAGTACTTCCAATTCCCTTCTTGAGCACCTCCCGGAGGCACTGACAGGGGAATATATACCCCTTTTCCTCCCCTTGCTCGATTCGCTGAAGAAGTTCCGTTCGGTCACTGCCCAGCTTTCAGCCGAAGATGGGATGTTTTATACTAACCTGCAACTCCACTTCAATCCTAAAACCACCCAGGAGGGCCCCCTGGTATGGCAAACCACACTCGACACCCTGGTTTCAGGTGCCCCGCAGATCATCCGTTCGGGAAGGTTGCCTGGTTTTGCCGTGCTGGTGACCGACACCCTGAATACCCTGTACAAGATTGACCGAAGGGGCCAGATCATGTGGAAACAGAAGCTATACGGACGGGTACTCGGCACATATCACCAGGTGATGCTGACGGGAAACGATTCGCTCTTTTACCTCTTCAACACGGAGAATCACCTCTACCTGATTCGTAGCGACGGCAGACTGGCCGATCGCTTCCCGATGAAGTTTCCGGTACGGGCTTCCAACGGGTTGTCGGTCGTAACACCCCGGGTTACCACCGATGTCAGCGAATATTCTGAAGGCGCCTCTGCTCAGGGATCCGGAATCCCGCCGGGCGACGTTACCTGCACCGGCTCTCCCGACCAGTTCCAGGTGGTGTTAGCCTTCCGCAACAACCGGATTTACAGCTTCGACTTGAACGGACAACTCAGCGGTGGCTGGAGTTCGCCTGAAGTGGAAGAGGAAGTGGTAGTGCCGGTGAGGGTGCTGGAGGTTGAGGGGGCACATTACCAGGCCGGCACCCAGGAAGCTGGGAGTTCACTTCACCCGGGTACTCGGACTCGTGATGACGATGACGCTAATGTGACATTGTTCGTAACAATGCGGAGTGGACGGGTGCTGGTGACGGATGGTTACGGAGTGCGGAAGGTAACGCCCGTGAAGGCGTTCACTAACTCCCCGCATTCGACATTTTACCTGAACCGAACCAATGCGAAAGGGCCCTGGCTCACGACCGATCCGGCAGGGGATGTAGTCTACCTGCAGGAAAACGGCCATGTGGAACGGACCAGTTTCAACACCTTCACCTCCGGTCACTATTTCTTTTATGAAGACATTATGGATGACGGCTATCCCGAGTTCATTTTTTTCGACAACAACACCCTCTACTACTACAACCGGTTTTCGAACCTTGCCTACTTTTACTCTTTCCGACACGATGTATCTCCCCCCGCTGTCGTTAAGACCTTGAACGGCAAAATCCTCATCGGGATCATCTCCCCTCCCACTAACGAAGTCTTTCTTTTCGACCGCCACGGATATGCTGAGATCGAATCGGGTATCAAAGGGACCACTCCGTTTGATATCGGGACCCTGGAGGATGTCAATCGGTTAAACCTCGTGATCGGGGCCGGAAAAGTAGTAAAAGGGTTCCGGTTGATGCGGTTTTAGTACGCCCCCTCCCGGCCTCCCCCTGAAGGGGGAGGAGTAAGTCCCCTTTAGGGATTTAGGGGTATTAACGCAGGCGCAACACCTTCCCTGCAGGAGGCTCGAAGCCCTCGGGCATGTGGTTTTTACGGTATAGGTTGGCCAGACGGATGCCAAAGACCTGGGAGATTTCCCACATGGTCTGGTTGTTTCCAACCACGTGGAGTTTTTGTGTGGCTTTCCCTTTCTTTTTCTCGAGGTAGACCACCTGCCCCTTGCTGATACCGCCGGCCCGTTTGAGGTCGTTGAATTGCATCAGATCGGTGGTTTTTGTCCGAAAATCACGGGCGATTGTCAGCAGATCGTCTCCCTCCAGGGCGATGGTGCACTGGACATGGTTATTCAGGTAAACCTTCCGGTTGTTCGGTCCCGGGCCTAAATAGGTAAAGAGGGAAAGATAGGCGTTCATGAGGTCTTCATCGGCGCGTGTTGTAATCACGGCAACAATCTCCCGTTCAGGCAGGTCGTACTGGTTCAGGTTATACCGCTCGATGATGGACATCAGAAGGTCGGGGTATTGTGGATTGGTCGCGTAACCGGCCGATTTCAGTCCGTATGCCCAGGCCCGGTAGTCCTGCGCATCAAGCGAGAAGAGGAACCGGTAGCGGTCGCGTGTGGTGAGGAACACGGAGTGGTCGCGGAACGATTCCACTGCGTTGTCGTACTTACGGAAGCACTCATTGGGCTGCTCGTCGTCCATCCGGTAGGTCTTTCCGGTCCATTCTTCATGGCATTTGATCCCGAAATGGTTGTTCGCTTCTGTGGCCAGGACGCTCTGACCCGCCCGTGATTCCAGAATTGCCTGTGCTAGTTTGATACTGGCGGGGATGCCGTAAGTACGCATATCCTGGACCACAATCCCCTTATAGGTATCGACATAGGCTCGGACCTGATCGTCGTAAGAGGTTTGAGCTTTGATTGAGAAGCATGAGATACAGAAGAAGGTGGTGAGGGTGGTGAGGTAGCGAGGTAGCGAGGTAGCGAAATAGCGAAATAGGGAAATCATGGTTTTAAGTTTCATGCTGTTATTTTCACTAATTACGTCTTACATCTTACGTCTTACATCTTACATTCTTCCGGTAATGAGTTCCCGGAAGCGGAAACCGCGTTCCTCGAAACTACGAAATTCGTCATAACTGGCAGCAGCAGGTGAGAGGAGACAGGTGGCTCCCGGTCGGGTATATTCCAGTGCCAACGGGAATAATTCATCGAAGCGGTTGATATAGAACATCTTTTTCCGCGTTTTTATTGTGGGATCGAGAGATTCCATTTCTGTGCCGATCCGTCGGCCTGCAGCACCTGTCAGGATCAGGTTCCTGACTGGCGCCCGAAGCAGGAACCGGGCCAGGGGGGAATAGTTGATTCCGCGATCAAACCCGCCCAGGATGAGGGTATCGACATCGTGTATGGCTTGCAGGGCAGCTATACAGGCTTCGGGTATGGTAGCGATGGAATCGTTGACCCAGCGGATATTGTGGTAGATTCCCAACTCTTCCGTACGGTGGGCTAATCCTTTGAAGGAAGCAATTCCGTCGAGAATCGCATCTTCGGAAACTCCCTGTAACCGGCAGGCCGTGGCAGCAATCAGGATGTTGTGCTGATTGTGTTCTCCTTTCAGGTAGCGGTTGTGTGGATCACGTAGTACGAGCTCCGGTTGTCCAGGGAGGCGGATCACCAGGTCTTCACCCCTGCGGAAGCCTCCGGTTTCAAGGGGAGTAGTGAGGGAGAGAGGAAGAGGAGAAGGTCGTGACGATCGTGACAATCGTGACGGTCGTGACGATTGTCTCGATTGTCCCGATTGTCCCGATACCGAATGGATATGCTCTTGGATCAGCGGATCATCAGCATTGAACAGGAAAAAATCACCGGCCTGCTGGGTGGTTGCGATCTTCATCTTGGCCAGTTGGTATTCGCGGAATGAGCGGTATGCATCGAGGTGTTCTTCAAAGATATTGAGCAACACCGCAATATGTGGTCCCCGGTGAATATACTCCAGCTGGTGGGAGGAGAGTTCGTTCACGATCCGGGTTGCGGGTGTGATGCGGTCGATGAAATGCCAGGCCGGAGTTCCTATGTTCCCCAGTAGTACCGTATCCTCTCCGGCTGTAGTGAGAATGTGGGCGATCAGGCTGGCTGTGGTGCTTTTCCCCTTTGTCCCTGTGATTCCGGTCACCTGTGGGGCATAGGCCTCCAGGAAGAGGTCGGTCTGGGAGGTGATGTGCGCCGGTTCCACCGGCACCTTCAGATCTTTCAGTGTGATCCCCGGTGATTTCAGGATCACGTCATAGGTATTCAGTGAATCCAGATAATGCTCGCCGCAGATGCATTCCAGGTTATCGTCACGCTGAATAAGGTTGCTGGCAGTGACTCCCGGATTGCGGTCGGCTACCCAGATTTTCTGCCGGGGGAACAACTCCCGGATCACCCGGTAGGATGATTCTCCTTCCCGGCCAAAGCCCAAAAGGAGGATCTTCTTCCCTTCCAGCCGCCGGCGGAGGAGGTCAACCATAGAGTGTTCCTTTCAACAGTTCTTCAAAGTGAGGAGGAACAAAGTTTTGCGGGTCCCAGGAGTGAAGGAAGGAGGTGAAGGAGGATTGCTTCTCCTGAGTCCTCGGGATCGCACTGACAGAGGGTGGTGAGGTGATGGGAGTGATGGGGAGGGTCGTATAGTATTCAAGCAGGCTGGGCAATGGGTCATTTCCATAATGAGCTATGGTTTCGGTCAGGGCGGCATTGACTTCGGAGATGGTGCCGACGCATTCGAAGGGTTTATCGGGGGTGATCCCGATCAGTTTGTCGAACGTATGTTTGAGGGAAAAGTCATCGAGGATATCGATCCGGAAGATCTCGTTGAGCTGACCGGGTTTCAGGAAAGGGGCGAGCATGATACCAGTAAAGAGGCATTTGGGGCAATGACCGCACCAGGAGTCCGTTTTGCTTCCCGCGTTACAGCTTCTGAACACAGGGAAGTACTTCGGAAAGCGGGTAAACAGGCTGGCGATCTGGATCTCGTTGAGGGGTCGCAGAAAGCTGAAGTAGTTTACCTCTGGGCAAAGCCAGGTAGTGATGTAGTGGCGGAAATCTCTCTCAAACTCATAGGTTTTTGAATACTGATGGTTGACGTTAAGACCCGGGATGGTGGCTTCGTTGGCGCTGGATTCATTGGAGAGGGCGATGAATTTTTTTCCGACTATCACAGCGGAAAGAATGCTTTGAAAGGCAAGCAGCGCCGAAAAGGGGGTGTGGCCGTTAAGGAATCCCTTTTCGTTCAGAGTAAGCAGTAACGGATCAATGGTCCGGCTGATCCCGATCATCCCGGCATGGGCGAATCCGGCCATGAAGATGCTATGTACACTGGCCCCCCGGGGGTTGAGGATCAGGGGAGTGATTCCGGGAAGCTTTCGGAGGATCTCCAGGGTGACGATCGAATCTTTTCCTCCTCCCACCGGGACGATTACATCGGGGAGGAGGTTGAAGGAGACCGGATTCAACCGGTTGTCGGAGGCTATCTTCACGTCGAGGAAGTGTTCCAGATCCGTAGAGATGTTGTTCAAAAAGAAAAACTCCCCGAGACCGTCGAACCAGCATTTTTTCCACCATGTAATCTGTTCGGGAGCCAGGCTATGTGGCCGGATAATCAGTTGAGGCGGACAGGCGGCTTTCCAGTAACTGATGAGTTCGATCAGTCCGAGGTGAAAAACGAAATTCGGGAGCCGATCCATGATCTCTTCCTCCGGGATAAAGAAATCCTTAAGCGGGATAAAGGTCGTGGGAGAAAAGTGGTACCGGTCGGCCAGGTTGAAGTAAAAACGGATATCCAATCCATGTGCAGAATAACTATAATCATAGCCTTCGTATGCAAAAAAGGGGAATTCATCCCTGAGTTGTACGAATTTGTCATGACGGTTTGACTTCTCCATGAATTGGTATTATATTTGCTAGGAGGCTCTCGCAAATTTACTAAAATTCCTGATATGTCACAGCGGCAGATCATCGAACCAAAACAGGGGATTATCCTCATCTCCGAGCCTTCGCTGAAAGATTTTTACTTCCGGCAGTCGGTGGTCCTGCTTGCTGAACACAACGAGGACGGCACCTTTGGCGTCATTGTGAACAAGCCGATCGACTTGCTTCTGGATGAGGTGGTTACCGGTTTTTCAGGCTTCGAGTACCCGGTTTACCTGGGTGGTCCGGTGAAGACCGATAGTCTCTTCTTCATTCATACCCTTCCCGACATCGAAAACAGTTTACGGATCATGGACGGTCTTTTCTGGGGGGGAGATGTCGAAGTAATCCGGGATCTGATGGAGAACCGGTCGCTTTCCGAACAGCAGATCCGTTTTTTCCTGGGTTATTCAGGGTGGCATCCCAATCAGCTCGATCGGGAGATCGGTGAGAAATCGTGGGTATTATCGCACGCCTCCGCAAGTGAGCTGATCACCAGCGAGCCGGAAGATCTCTGGGCTAACTACCTGAAAAACATGGGCAACGATTATGCCATCTGGGCCAATTTCCCGGCCGATCCGGCCCTGAATTAAGCTCCCCCCTTTCCCTGATTTGCATACCAGCCGTGTCATGAATTAACAATCGATGGTTCATAAGTCCGTCGATCCTGCCTGAAATGGAGAGGTTCTCCACTTATATTTGTTTTCCACGGATCCAATTATCCGCAGCAAACGTATGCCTGGAAAGCAATCTGCATTTTTTCGGCTGATTTTTATTTTAGGGATGGTACCTGTATTGGGTCAGACCTACTCTCAAGAGTCGTCCTGGAGCCGTTGCCAGAATTTCAACTCCCCTGCCCGGCTCCAGGCTGTTGGCTTTTCTATCGGGGAGAAAGGATACATTGCCACCGGAAGCGGGGATGAGTATGGCACGTTACTTCAGGATCTCCAGGAGTACGATCCAGGAACCAACAGCTGGAGTTATAAAACGAGTCTGCCTGTTTCGTTACGCGGCAGTGCTGCCTTTACCCTTGACCAGAAAGCTTATGTCACCACTGGAGGAAGCTCATACGGATTGAACTACCAGTTGCTTGAATGGGACCGGTTCTCCAATAGCTGGTCCAGCAAGGCAGAATTTCCTTCGGGCCAGGGGCGGATGGCTGCCATTGGCGTTTCACTGGGGAACAGAGGGTATGTGGGTACCGGTTTTGATCTGGCAGGACGATCGCTGAACGACTTATGGGAATATGATCCGTACACCAACAGCTGGTCACAGAAAGCTCCCCTGCCGGGCAGCGGCCGTTGCTACGCCATTTCGTTTACCCTTCACGATAAGATTTACATCGGTTTAGGTAACAATGGTACCGCTTACCTGAATGACTGGTGGGAGTATACGCCATCGACCAACTCGTGGCGACGGATGGAGGACTTTGCCGGCGGAGGCCGTACCGGGGCAATGGGCTTTTCGGCAAATGGCAAGGGGTACATTGTGGGTGGTGTCGACTATACATTCAAACCACTGCGGGATGTCTGGAAGTTTGATCCCATTCAAAACACCTGGACGCAATTGCATCAGTTTCCCGGAATGGCACGCGGATACGGCGTGAGCTTTGTGATTAACAGCACCGGGTATATTGCTGCCGGCACCTCGTCTGACGGTTATTTGTTTGATATTTGGAAGACTGCTCCCAGCAAGATGGGGCCCCTGCCGATCGCCATATCAATTTCCCGGGATGATCCTTTTACCAATCCTGCAGTCATCTCTCCGAATCCCTTTTTTTACCGGTTTTTCCTGAAGATGCGTGATCCCTACACCGGGTTGCTGGAGCTCACTGTGTCGGACATGGGAGGCCGCGTAGTATTTCATCAGAGCATCAACAAAGATGCCGAGTACATTGTCCGGTTCTACGAGATCGACTATCTCCCTGATGGCCTCTTTGTATTCCGGATCCGTGACCCGTCTGGCCGGATTGATACCAAGCAGACTGTAATCCACAAATCCTTTGGCATTTAAAGTAAAGATAAAACCCTATCTTTGCCGAACACAAAAGATCATAATTTAAAAAGAAACCATGGGCAGATCACAGGAGTCATTCAACAAAAAGGCTGTACGAACCAAAAAAGAGAAGAAGAGAAAAGAGAAAGAAAAGAAGAAACTGGCCAGAAAAGAGATGGAGAAGCCCGGTAGCCTGGACGACATGATTGCCTACGTGGATGAAAATGGAATGATCACCAACACTCCTCCCGATCCATCCCGAAAGAGAAACACCCTGTTAGAGGATATTGAGATAAGTACTCCTAAAAAAAGTTCCGAGGAATACGACCCTATTCGAAAAGGGGTAGTGACCTTTTTCAACGAATCGAAAGGCTTTGGTTTTATCAAAGACTCCGAGACTCAGCAGAGCGTGTTCGTGCACGTGAACAACTTGCTGGAAGAGATCAAAGAAGGTCATTTAGTTACCTTTGAAGTAGAGATGGGGCTTAAGGGTCCTGCTGCCACCCTGGTCAAAAGGTTTAAAGAATGATGCATGGGATCTCAATCCCGCTGTTTTAGAACGCTCTCCTCCCTCTCCATTGACGGGAATCTGACTGATCCTTCCTGGCGTGATATTCCGTGGTCTGCACCATTCAAGGATATTGAAGGAGCTGTTCGACCTGGGCTCGATGAGCACAACGGTGCGAAAACAGTTAGCGAAGTTTTGTAATTTTGCCTTGTGATATTGGATACCGGATACCGGATACCGGATTCTTGAAGCTTGGAATTTTAACGCAATATGACTGTCAATTATTTCGGAGGAGTACCTGAGGAGGAGATCGGGCAGCGGGAGCAGAAAACTCCTCCAACACCCCGGGCAGCAGCCGCCCGCGAACGCTATTTCGAAGCTAAATCATCGGTTTCCATGGAATTCCCCTATTGGTATACACGACGCTGGGAGGATCTGGAGGGCGAGATCCCCATCATCCGGCGGGCCGAGGCATTGAAAGCCGGATTTGCGCACCTCACCCCGGTCATCTATCCGGGGGAGTTGCTCGTGATGGGAAAAGCTTCCTCCCTCCGGGGATCATTCCCGATGCCCTGGCTCTCAGAAGCCTTTTTTATGGCCGCCGAAGACAAATTCTACCAGGAGGCGCTGGATTCTGGAAAACTTACTGCCGATACCTTCACCACGATGGGTACAGGCGGGGGTAATGTTACGCAGAGTATTGGCAATGTGATCTCTATTGCCGGGAAATTCGGCCTTCGGGTGGAAGAGATGCCGGTACTGATCGAGATAGCCAAAAAGTGGAAGGATAAATCGGTTGACGACGTCGGCCACAAATACGAGCAACTGGTCCCTGGTTACAAGGAAAAGGAGGCGATCATGCGATCGGTGATCTGCATGTTCGATTCGGGTTATACACTCCCCCAGGGCCGGGAAGTACTGAACTACTACTACCCGCTGCAGTACGGCATCGGAGGGATCCTGCAGCTCTGCGACGAAGGGGTGGCCGGGGTGGCCGGTAAGCCCGATATGGACCGGCTCTACTTTTACCGGGCGGTACGGATCATGCTGGAGGGGATCCAGTCCTGGATTCAGAATTATGCCGGGGAGGCACGTTTCCTGACCGCGCTGGAAAAAGAGGCAAAGCAGAAGAAAGAATACCAGGAGATCGCCGAACGACTCGACCGGATCGCGGTTGACCCTCCCCGGGATTTCCACGACGCCCTGCAACTGCTCTGGACCTTCCACATCGCTGTACTGAATGAGGATGCGATCTCGGGACTCTCGCCCGGGCGGGTCGGACAGGTACTCTATCCCTGGTGGAAACGCGACATCAAAAACGGTCTGCTTGATCAGGATAGAACCCTCGAACTCATGGAAGCGATGAGGATGAAGTTCACTGAAATAGATTGCTTTGCCTCCATGGGGGTAGTCGGTGGCGTGCTGTCGGGGAACACCTTCAATAACCTCTGCCTGGGGGGTCTTACCAAAGAGGGAGCATCGGCAGCCAATGACCTCGAGATGCTCATCCTGGAAGCGGGAATCCGTTGCGACACACCTCAACCCACCCTTTCGATCCTGTATGATGAAAAACTTCCTGAGGAGTTCCTGCTCAAGGGAGTGGATTGCACCAAAATCGGTACCGGGTACCCCGCCTGGGTGAGTAACCGGGTGGCCATGGAGTTCCTGCTGAAAAATTACGGACACGAAGGGATGACCCTGGAGGAGGCACGGGCCTGGTCAATCGGCGGATGCCTGGAGACCTCGGCCGGAAGCTGGATGCCCCTGGAACTGGATGGGGAGATATACTGGATTCCCGGTGGATCGGCCCCGGCAACCAGCGTGGGAGTACATTTTATCTCCCTTCCCAAAATTCTGGAAGTCACGCTCTTTGACGGGATGGACATGCGAACCGGAGAGCGGATCTTTCCGCCACACGAACTCAGGTTGGGAAGCTACGAAGAAGTATGGCAGTCGTTTAAAAATTATTTCAGCCGGGCGGTGGAGGTACTCACCCTGACCAACAACATTCAGCACGATGCATGGAGGAAAATCGCCCCGTCGCTGGTGAATTCGATGCTGAAGCCCGATTGCCTCGGAAAGGGAAAGGATATTGGCCAGCTTGGCAGCCGCTACAATACCACCTTCAACGTGGAGACCACCGGCACGGCCAATCTTGTGAACTCCCTGGCGGCTCTGAAGAAGAATGTGTTTGATGAGCAGCTTTACTCCCTGGATGAGTACCGGAAAGCCATCCTTGCCAATTTTGGTTACCGAACAGCCGCAGAGACCGGCTCCTTTTCGCTGATCGACCAGGTACCTAATGAGGAGTACGACAAATGGAAACGGATCCACAAACTTTCACTGGAGGCACCGAAGTACGGCAACGACAATCCTTTTGTGGATGGCATCTTCAGGGAATGGGAACGGTGGTTCTGTGACATGTGCCACAACTACCGGTCCCTTTACGACCAGCCGCTTTATGCCTGCCAGATCTCCGTCTCCACCCACGGTCCGATGGGAGCCGTTACGCTGGCCTCCCCCGATGGCCGCCTCTCCGGGACCACCTTCTCGGATGCCTCCATGTCAGCTTATCCCGGCACCGATAAAAATGGCCCCTATGCCCTCTTCAATTCAGCCACCTGCTGGGACCATTCCGATTCGCAGAATTCGCAGCTCAACCTGAAGATCCATCCATCGGTGGTGAGGGGGCGGGAAGGATCCCGGAAATTTCTGGAACTGATCCGGGCCTACCTGCGAAAGGGAGGTTTTCATATCCAGTTCAACGTGGTGGATTCCCGCATGCTGAAAGAGGCACAGAAGGAGCCCGATAAGTACCGGGGCCTGATGGTCCGTGTAGCAGGATTCACCCAGTACTGGGTGGAGCTGGGGAAACAAATACAGGATGAGGTTATTGCGAGGACGGAGTATGAAGAAATATAAGGGTCGAGGGTCAAGGGTCGAGGTACATGACAAGAATGATTCGAATGAAGAATGATATGAACTTCAGCTGCAAAGACTGCAAGTATTACCTCCCGGTGGATGTGTTCCGGGGGATCTGTAAGAAGAGTAAGGAGAAGATCCTTCCGGATGATCCGTTTTGCCGGGATGGGGAAAAGATCCCCAAGTGCCGGTTTTGTCAGAACTATACCCCTGAGAAGGATTTTCTCGGGAAATGCCGGGGGGCTATTTTCGCATACCCGGATATGGTGGCTGTGAAATGTGCCGGCTTTGAATGGGTTCAGTAGAACTGACCGGTACGCTCTTCGACATTCAGGGTTTTTCAGTTCACGATGGTCCCGGATGCCGGACACTGATTTTTTTAAAGGGGTGTCCCCTCTCCTGTCGCTGGTGCTCCAATCCTGAAGGCAGGAATCCTTTCCCCGAACCGCTTTACCGCCAAATTAAATGCACCCTTGATGGCTTGTGTGTGGAGGCCTGTCCGCACCAGGCTGCTTCTATTGTGACCGGAAAGCTTATACTTGACCGGACCCGGTGCAGGTCCTGTACTACCTTCGAATGCACCGCTGCCTGCTGCACTGAGGCACTCCAGCGTGGCGGGTATTCCATGACAGTAGATGAACTCTATTATCTGATCCAGCGGGACCGGCAGTACTGGGGAAGCCGGGGAGGAATCACGTTGACCGGTGGAGAACCCTTTTTTCAACCTGAATTTACTGCAGCGGTCCTGAAACGGTGTCATACTGCTTATATCCATACCGCTGTAGAAACCTGCGGGGAGGTCCCCGCCTCTGCGATAGAGCCCTCCCTCCCTTACCTTGACTGGCTCTTTTTCGATCTCAAGCAAATGGATCCGGGGCTTCACCGGGAGGGAACCGGCCATTCGAACCGGCAGATCCTGGAAAACGCCCAATGGCTCTCCGGAGCATATTCGGGGCGTATGGTATACCGGATGACAATAGTTCCGGGATACAACGACAAACCTGAACACATCAGCCGGTTGGCCGGGTTCATCTCTTCCACTGGCGGGAACGAAATCAACCTGCTCCCGCTGCACCACCTTGGTCGTGAAAAGTACCCGCTTACCGGACGTTGTTACTATACGGACGAGTTACATGTTCCATCACAGGAAGCCTTGCTTGGAATCAGGGAAATCCTGGTGTCGGAAGGGATTGTATGTTACATCGGGAGTGAAACCCCATTTTAGTTGGCAGTTTGCAGTCAGCAGTTGGCAATCCCTCCTTAACGTTTTCAACAAACCGATTGTTAATAAAATATCAGGTGAGTGCCTCTGCAGTGCCGAAAAACATTGGAAATTTCGGAATTATTTGTGATTTTTGCCCGTTGGAACCGGTTTCTAATCAAACTATTCAGATCATGAAAGATACCCCAATCCCGTTTGAGGTTGTCAGCAGGCATATCAGGGAGAGCAAAATCCGCAATATCGGCAGGGCTTCAATCCGCGAAATCAAGCGGTTGATCAATTGTATTGAACAGGAGACCGGACATAAATATGTCCGCATGGAGATGGGGGTTCCGGGACTGAAGGCGGTTGAAGTTGGCGTTCAGGCGGAAATTGCGGCACTGCAGGCGGGGGTAGCCTCCATCTATCCGGAGATCGAGGGGATTCCTGCGCTGAAAAAAGAGGCATCCCGGTTCGTGAAACTATTCATGAACATCGACATTGACCCAGGCCATTGCATCCCGACTGTCGGTTCCATGCAGGGAGGATTTGCTGCCTTCATTACCATGGCACGGCTCCACCGGAAGAAGGATACCACCCTGTTCATTGATCCCGGATTCCCGGTTCACCGGCAACAGCATATCATCCTGGGACAAAAGTATGAGTCGTTCGATATCTACGATTACCGTGGTGATAAGTTAAGGGATAAACTTGAATCCTATTTTTCCAAAGGGAATATCCACTCGGTTCTCTACTCCAATCCCAACAACCCTTCCTGGGTCTGTTTCACCGATAAGGAATTGCGCATCATTGGCGAGCTGGCCACGAAATATGGCGTGGTGATCATTGAGGACCTGGCTTATTTTGGCATGGATTTCCGGAAGGATTACTCCAAACCGGGGGAACCTCCCTATCAACCAACTGTAGCCACTTATACCGATAATTACATCCTGCTGATCAGCAGCTCGAAGGTATTCAGCTATGCCGGTCAGCGGATCAGCTTGATGCTGATCTCCGATCGCCTCTTTGACGTTACATCCGAAGACCTTTTGCGCTATTACACCACGGATATCCTCGGACGGGCTATTATTTACGGTACAGTATATGCCCTGAGCGCAGGGACCTCGCATTCGGCCCAGTATGGCCTGGCTGCTATGCTGAAAGCATCCAACGACGGAACCTATAATTTCGTGGAAGTGGTGAAAGAATACGGCCACAAGGCGAAGATCATGAAGAAACTCTTCACGGATAACGGTTTCCGCATCGTTTACGACATGGATGAAGATGATCCCATTGCAGATGGATTCTATTTTACCATCAGTTATCCCGGATTCACCGGCGAAGAGCTGATCGAAGAGCTGATCTATTACGGCATCAGCGCCATTGCCCTCAGCATTACTGGCAGCTCACGCCACGAAGGGGTTCGTGCGTGCGTATCCCTGGTGCCGCGTGATCAGTTTCCGGCACTGGAAGAACGGTTAAAAAAGTTTTATGAGCTACACCCGACGGGATAACACCAGGCGATATCCGGAAAGGAACCGACGTCCTCTGCTTCTGTTCCTCCCACTTCTTCTTCTGACCTCCGCTTTTCCTGTCGAATTCCCTGACCATCCGGCCATCCTGGAAGGGATTGATATCCTGTTTGATACAGAGCCCAAGATGTTCCCCAATAACTGGTATTGCAAACGAATAGATGCCCAGGCTGTCTCTTTGCCGCAAGAGTACCGCACCGATGCCATGGATATCCTGAACAACGCCATTGCCAAGTATCCCGAAGATGTCTTGTTCGTCAACCTTCGCAGGGTCTACGTGATGAAATCACTCACCTTTTTCGGTGTCCCTTATGGGGGAACCAATACGCGGGATGTGGTTTACCTGACGTACGACAACTCCAATCCAAATCGTACCGCAGAGTATGTAGAGGGGGTCTTCCACCATGAATTCTCGAGTGTCCTGCTGCGAAAATTTGTTAAACATTTTGACAAAAGAGGCTGGGCTGATATCAATCCACCCGGTTTCGCATATGGCCGGGGGGGAGTGGATGCGATCCGCCATGGGGAGGCCTCCCTCGACTATGATTATGACCTGCTTGAACTGGGATTCCTGAACAAGTATTCCCAGTCGGCTATGGAGGAGGACATCAATGTGTTTGCACAGCATTTGTTCTCGGGGGGGGAACAGTTCTGGTATATTGTCGACACCTTCGAAAGGATTCGCGAAAAGGTGATTCTGATCATCAATTTTTACTATCAGATCGATCCCCAGTTCACGGAGGAATATTTTCGTGCGCTTGCCTATTCGCCCTAGATTAAACCGGTTCTAAATTAATCTCTTTTCCGCAAAAAACAAGCATCCCGGGATAAATCCTTCGGATTATATTCTTTATTTTCGTGCAACCTTTTCAACAATAAATCTCAACAACTATGGCTAAGATCAAAGGAGACATCGTAGTGAACATCGAGCGGTGTAAAGGATGTGAAGTATGTATAGCATCTTGTCCGTTTTCCACCATCTCCATGAGCGAAGAAGTGAACAGTAAAGGGTATCATTTTGCTATCAAGGTAAACGATGACTGTACAGGTTGTTCCAACTGCGCACTGGTTTGTCCGGATGGTGTCATCACGGTATACCGTGCAAAGGTCACTGTATAATAAAACACTAAATACCAATAACTAATGGGTGAACTAAGATTAATGAAAGGAAATGAAGCGATTGCTGAAGCTGCTATCCGGGTAGGTTGCGACGGGTATTTCGGCTATCCTATTACACCGCAGTCTGAGGTCATGGAGTACCTGATGGCTGAGAAGCCTTATGAAACCACCGGGATGGTTGTGCTTCAGGCCGAAAGTGAAGTGGCTGCGATCAACATGTTATATGGAGGGGCCGGCACCGGAAAGATGGTGATGACCTCCTCTTCCAGTCCGGGTATCAGCCTGATGCAGGAGGGGATCAGTTACCTGGCCGGAACTCAGTTACCGGCACTGATCGTGAACATCGTCCGCGGGGGTCCCGGACTGGGAACTATCCAGCCTTCCCAGGCCGATTATTTCCAGGCTGTAAAGGGGGGCGGACATGGCGATTACTATACCATCGTCTATGCCCCGGCTTCGGTCCAGGAGATGGCCGATTTTGTAAAACTTGGTTTCGATGCTGCATTCCATTACCGCACTCCGGTATTGATCCTTTCTGATGGCGCCATCGGGCAGATGATGGAAAAGGTCTATCTCCCGGACCCCATCCCGCGGCGTACCGAGGAGGAGGTGATCAGCCAGTGTCCCTGGGCCTCAACCGGCAAACCACCAACACGGGAACACCACATTATGACCTCGCTCGACCTGGATCCTGCCGGTCAGGAGCGGCTGAATCTCCTCCTCCAGGAGAAATACCGGGTGATTGAGGAGAAAGAGGTGTTGTATGAAAAGATCGACTGTGACGATGCCGAATACGTCTTTGTAGCTTTCGGTCTTTCTGCCAGAATCTGCCAGAAAGCGGTTCATCTGGCCCGAGAACAAGGAATCAAAGTTGGATTGTTCCGTCCGATCACACTCTTCCCCTTTCCGAAAAAACCTTTACAGGAGCTGGGAAAAAAGGTGAAAGGGATGCTGGTAGTAGAAATGAATGCCGGCCAGATGATCGAGGATGTAATACTATCGGTGGGCTTCCAGATCCCTATTAAACACTACGGTCGGTTTGGCGGCATCATCCCCACCCCGGATGAAGTATTCAGAATGTTGAAAGAAAAAATTATAGGAGGTTAACATGGAAGAGAAATTTGCACATCCTGAATTACGGACTCCGGAAAACCTGGTTTACAAGCGAACCGACTTCCTGGTTGACCGTCCCCTCAGTTACTGTCCCGGTTGCGGCCACGGTGTGGTTCACCGGATGCTGATGGAGGTGGTTGAAGACAAAGGCATTGGATCCATTACCATCGGGATCAGTCCGGTGGGCTGCTCGGTGCTGGCCTATGACTTCCTGAATGTTGATATGCTGGGTGCGGCGCACGGCCGCGCTCCTGCCCTTGCCACTGCGATCAAACGCCTGTGGCCAAACCGCTATGTGTTCACCTACCAGGGTGATGGCGACCTGGCCGCGATCGGGACCGCTGAGACCATCCACGCCTGCAACCGTGGCGAAAATTTTACCATCATCTTCATCAATAACGGGATTTACGGGATGACCGGTGGCCAGATGGCTCCTACCACCCTGCCGGGAATGCGAACCTCCACTTGCCCGTATGGGCGGGATGTCGGGATCATGGGACATCCGATGAAGATCACCGAACTGATCGCACAGTTGCCGGGCACCTACTATGTGACCCGCCAGGCCGTTCATACGCCGGCCGCTGTCAGAAAGACCAAGAAAGCACTCCGGAAAGCAATCGATTGCCAGGATCTTGGCAAAGGGATCGGCTTTGTGGAGGTGGTCTCCAACTGCAACTCCGGATGGAAAATGACCCCGGTCCAGGCCAACCAGTGGATGGAGGAACATATGTTCCCGAAATACCCGCTGGGGGATATAAAAGTAGATGGTGAACTAGTGAAATAGCGAAAATTCGATATTCAAAAAGTTATGACTGAAGAAATTATCATAGCAGGTTTCGGGGGACAGGGTGTTCTCTCTATGGGTAAAATCCTGGCTTATTCCGGTGTGATGCAGGACCAGGAGGTCAGCTGGATGCCATCGTACGGTCCGGAGATGCGGGGTGGTACAGCCAATGTCACGGTGATCGTATCCGATGAACGGATCAGCTCTCCCATCCTGAATAAATTTGATACCGCCATCATTTTAAACCAGCAATCGCTGGACAAGTTTGAAAACGCGGTAAAACCCGGCGGCCTGCTGATCTACGATCCCAATGGGATTACCAGGCAGCCTGAACGGAAAGACATCAATATTTACTCAATTGCTGCAGCTGACGAGGCTGCAAAAATGGGTTTATCAAAAGTCTTCAACATGATGGTCTTGGGTGGTTTCCTTAAACTGAAACCGATTGTAAAAATGGAAAACATCCGGAAAGGGTTGGAAAAATCACTTCCCGCCAGGCACCACAAGTTGATTCCTGAAAATGAAAAAGCTTTGACTATCGGACAGGATCTGATCCAGCCGGTGCATGTGCTGTAGAAACCCTTATCTTTGATACAAAAACAACGTAACCTTCACTACCATGGAAAAAAGTATCAAAGGAACCAAAACAGAGCAGAACCTGCTGAAAGCTTTTGCAGGAGAATCACAGGCCAAGAACCGCTACCAGTTTTTCGCCAAGCAGGCAGCCAAAGAGGGATTCCAGCAGATTGCAGCCCTCTTTGACGAAACCGCATTGAACGAAGAACAACACGGGAAGATCTTCTTCCGTTTCCTGGAAGGCGGCATGGTGGAGATTACCGCATCTTACCCGGCTGGTGTCATAGGCACTACACCGGAGAACCTGAAAGCAGCAGCTATGGGAGAGCATGAAGAGTGGCAGGATCTCTATCCCGAATTTGCCCGGGTAGCCCAGGAAGAGGGATTCCCCAAGGTGGCCACGGCGTTCAAACTGATCGCCAATATCGAAGCCGATCACGAAGCCCGTTATCTCAAACTACTGGGGAATATCGAAAAGGATGAGGTATTCAGCCGGCCAAAGAAGCAGCACTGGACCTGCCTGAAATGCGGACATGTCCACTATGGTAACAAGGCACTGAACAAATGCCCGGTATGTGATCATCCCATGGGATACTTTGAGATAAAGGCGGAGAACTATTGACCAGGATAGAGGAACGAGGGACGAAGGACGAAAAATAATGACACAACCTACATTTAATAAAGAAGAACTCCTGGCCGATTACCGGCTGGCCAATGTAAGCCGCCAGCTTAGTTTGCTGGGCAGACGGGAAGCACTTGGAGGGAGGGCCAATTTTGGCATTTTCGGCGACGGGAAAGAGGTTCCCCAGCTGGTACTGGCAAAATTTTTCAAGGATGGTGACTGGCGTTCGGGGTACTACCGCGACCAGACCTTTATGCTGGCTGCCGGTTTGTTCACTCCGGAGGAGTTTTTTGCACAACTTTACGGCGATACAGATACAACTGTAAACCCGGGAACTGCCGGGCGGATCATGAACAACCACTTTGCCACCCGGAGTCTGGATGAGAAAGGCAACTGGAAGGATCTGACCAAACAGAAGAACTCCTCGGCCGACATCTCCCCCACCGCCGGACAGATGCCCCGGCTTCTGGGACTGGCCCTGGCTTCCAAGCTATTCCGAAACAACCCGAAATTAAACCCTTTCAGGCAGTTCTCCATTAATGGAAACGAGGTGGCTTTCGGGATGATCGGTGACGCCTCCACCTCTGAAGGCCATTTCTGGGAGACAATCAATGCGGCCGGTGTCATGCAGGTCCCTATGGCTCTGGCGGTGTGGGACGATGGATATGGCATCTCCGTACCACAAAAATACCAGACTACCAAGCAGAGCATCTCGGAAGTCCTCAAAGGCTTTGAACGGGATGAACAGAATCAGGGGATCCTCATTTACCGGGTTCATGGATGGGATTATCAGGCACTGTACGAAACGTTCAAAAAAGGGATAGCTGTCTGCCGGAAAGAGCAGGTCCCCGTATTATTCCATGTGACCGAACTGACGCAACCACAGGGTCACTCCACGTCCGGATCACACGAACGCTACAAATCGGAGGAACGGTTGGCCTGGGAAAAGGAGTTCGACTGCATCCGCAAGATGCGGGACTGGATGATCGCCGGGAAGTATGCCACTGTTGAAGAGCTGGATAAGATAGAAGAGGAAGCTATTCAGCGGGCACGCGATGCCCGGAAGAAAGCGTGGGCCCACTATCAGGCGCCCATCAAAGAGGAGCGGAAGAAGCTGATCGAAACCGTCAAAACAACACATTGTCCCTGCAAGAAGCAGGACAAGATCGACCGGATCGTGGAGGAACTCAGCCTGGTTGGAGAACCGATCCGGAAAGACGGCGATTACTTCTCCAATCCCAACGCCGAAGATGTCTTCCAGGCGGTGTATGACATGATGCATGAGTATAACCCGAATAAGTACCCGAGGCTTTACTAGATTCAAAGTTCAAAGAGATTTACGAATGATTCGATTTTTCGATTTTCATAATTTCGTTTTTCGTATTTCGAATTTCCTAATTTCTTAATTTCCAAATGACCACTCCTTCCGTTATAGTTACCCCCACCCTGGACGGCTCCCATACCCTCTTTGTTCCTGAACTGAACGAGCACTACCACTCCACCTACGGGGCGGTGCAGGAGTCGGAATATGTATTTATCAAGCAGGGATTGCTGGCAGTGGGTGAGGAGGTGGATCCGGTGGAGGTGTTTGAGGTAGGGTTTGGTACGGGATTGAATGCATTGCTGGCGCTCTTTACTGCTAAGGCGCAAAGGCGCGAAGTACGCTATACGGCCGTGGAGCTTCACCCGCTTGGAAGAGAGGTGTGGGAACGGTTGAATTATCCGGAGGTACTCAGCGACCCGGATGCCGGCAAGTGGTTCCGGAAGATCCATGAAGCGCCCTGGGAGGACCCCTGCAGGATTGAACAACATTTCCGGTTAACCAAAATAGAGGGGGATCTTCGTCTGCTCCCCATTCTGGAATCGGCCTTTCAGATAGTTTTTTTTGACGCCTTCTCCCCGGATGTGCAGCCGCATCTGTGGTCGCGGGAAATCTTTGGGAAGATGTTTCGTATCTTGAGGCCAGGTGGGATCCTCGTGACCTATTCTTGCAAAGGAGAGGTGAAGCGAGCTCTGAAGGAGGCTGGTTTTACAACCGAAAAACTCCCCGGGCCTCCCGGTAAACGGGAGATCCTGCGTGCCTGGAAAAGTTGAAAGAATGGACCATCAGTTTACTATACGGATTTATGGATTACTGATCGATGACGGAAAGATCCTGGTGACGGATGAGTTCCGGATGAATACCCTCATGACCAAGTTTCCCGGCGGAGCCCTGGAGTTCGGGGAGGGAACGATCGACTGCCTGAAACGGGAGTTTCGTGAGGAACTGGATCTGGAAATTGAGGTGGATCAGCATGTGTACACGACCGATTACTTTCAGCCCGCCAGGCTACTCCCCTCAACCATGCAGCTGATCAGCATCTATTACCGGGTGAAAACTACCGGGCCCATGACCTTTCCGACAACCGACATCCCGTTCGATTTTCCGGAGACGATAGAAGGAGCCCAGTGCTTCCGCTGGATCCCGTTGAGCGAACTGACTGAGGAAGTGGTTACGTTACCGATCGATAAAAAAGTTGTCGGGATAATTCGTAATTCTAAATTCGTAATTCGTAATTGAAACTATGCTTGACCAGATTAACATCGAATCCGTCCTCTTTCTGGACGTGGAAACAGTTCCGGCCTGCCGGTGTTACCAAGCTTTGCCGGAGCGGTTCCGGAAACTCTGGGACAGGAAAGCGGAACAATTGAACCGCTTCGACCGCAGTGCCACTCCCGAGGTGAAGAGCCCGGAGCAACTTTACGAAAGGGCAGGGATATATGCAGAGTTCGGAAAGATCATCTGCATCTCCACCGGGATCTACCGGAACAACATCCTCTGGATCAAATCCTTTTCCGGTGATGATGAAGCTGCTATCCTGACCGATTTTGCCTTCCAGCTATCCAAAGCGCAGGAAAAAAAATACCAGTACCTTTGTGCCCACAACGGCAAGGAGTTCGACTATCCCTATCTGATCCGCCGAATGCTGATCAACGGAATTACGGTTCCACCCATTCTCGACCTCTCCGGCAAGAAACCCTGGGAGATCAATCATCTCGATACGATGGAACTGTGGAAATTCGGTGATTTTAAAAGCTATACCTCCCTGGAACTGCTGGCTGCCCTGTTTGATATTCCGACTCCGAAAGACGATATCGAAGGAAGTGACGTAAGTCGTGTCTACTGGGATGATCATGACCTTCCACGGATTATCGCTTATTGCCAGAAGGATGTAATGACGTTGGTGAACCTGATCCTTCGCTTCAAGGGATTTTCAATGATCGGGGAGGAACAGGTGCAGCGGATTGAACAATAAACCGTTATACCTATGCAGGATGCCAGAAATCAGCAGGATGTAAGCGTCGTCGCCACAAATGGGTTCTCCCCGAAGGGTGCCCAGATATGGATGATCGTGCTTCTCTTGCTGGTTACAGCCTGTCAGAGACAGCCCGCTCACCTGGTAGTTGTTCAGGGTACCATGGAAGGGACTGCCGGGATGCTCTGGCTGCTGGAACAAAAGACGTTTGAACTCCAGAAGATCGATTCAGTGACCCCGGATACCGGAGGGACTTTCCGGATCTGCATTCCCTCCAGTGGAACAAACATCTTTGCGTTGCGGAATACTGCCGGAGACCAGGCAGTTTTTATTGCCACGGCTGGTGATTCTATATCTGTTTCAGGTCGTCTTGATCTCTTCCCGCCCGAATTCAGGGTGTCGGGAAACAAGGAATCGGAATTGCTTCAAACTTTCTACGACTATTCCTACGGGAACCTCCGCAAAGTGGATTCACTGCAAGTACTGATTGAAAGAAACCAGGGGGAAGAGGGGTTTTATGAACTGACGGTGCGTGTGAATTCTCTCTTTAATCAGATCTGGGAAGCCCAGCGTGCGTATGAAAAGGATTTTATCCACGACCACGCAGGGGCATTCGCTACCCTGTTGGTAGTGAACTACCATTTCGGCGTACGGCCGGTACTTTCCGTCAAGACAGACGCAGCCGATTACCGGCGGGTCGACAGCGGCCTGATGGCGGCCTATCCGGGAAACAAGCATACCCTCTTCTTTCATCAATGGCTGAAGGAGATGAAGTAATCTTGTCCGACATCACAATTTGTTGTAAGTTTGACCCAACTTTCGTGCATGAGTACCAAGGTTTACTTTGTTTCTGACTTCCATTTCGGCATACCGGATCATACCCGCAGCCTGGAGCGTGAATCCCGCTTCATCCGCTGGCTCGATGAGATCCGTAACGACGCTTCGGAAATATACCTGATGGGGGATCTCTTTGATTTCTGGTTTGAATACCGGATGACGGTTCCCAAAGGGCATATCCGTTTGCTTGGAAAACTGGCAGAGATCACAGATGCCGGCGTCCCGGTTCATCTCTTCCGCGGGAACCACGACATGTGGGCTTTCAATTACCTTTCGGAGGAGCTGCACATTCAGTTACACCGCACTCCGGAATTCCGGCAGTTCGGTTCCAAACGGTTCTACCTGGCTCATGGAGACGGGTTGGGCCCCGGCGATACCGGATACAAGTTCCTGAAGAAGGTCTTTTCCAATCGGTTTAACCAATGGTTTTTCCGGTGGCTGCACCCGGATGTCGGCATTCCGATGGCGCTGTTCTGGTCGAGGCAGAGCAGGTATGCAGCTGATAAACGGGAAGAAAAAGATGAATCGATCACCAAACGGATAATTGAAACCCGTCTTGTCACCCATTCAAAACAGATCCTGACTACCCATCCCGATCTGGACTTTCTGATTTATGGGCATTATCATTATCCGCTGGACATAACCCTGAACGACCACGCCCGGCAGATTGTGCTGGGCGACTGGCTGACCCATTTCAGCTTTGCTGTTTTTGATGGTGAAGCTGTCACCTTGAAAATTTACGCATAAAAAAAACGGCCTGGAATGGCCGTTTTTTTTTCGTAGAGACGAGGCATGCCTCGGCTCTACATTATTCCGGATGGATAGCCTCAACCGGACACACATCGGCACAGGCACCACAATCGGTACAAACTTCAGGATCGATTGTGTAGATGTCACCTTCAGCAATTGCTTCAACCGGACATTCATCGAGGCAGGTTCCGCAAGCGGTGCAATCGTCATTAATAATGTAAGCCATGATTCAGTGATTTTTGTGATCCCGGGGACCGGGAATATGGTTAATTATTTGAGTTCCGGCGCAAAGATACAATTTTTTGGATAACGCAAAAGAAATCTGTTTTTTCTTTCAATATAGTGTGAAAGCTGTAAATTTGCAGGCTAAATCCTCCCCCTATGACAACAATAAATCGCCCTGTAGTAGAACGAGAATCAGTAGTAGTTAAGTTCGTCGGTGATTCGGGTGACGGGATGCAGTTTACCGGAGGTCTTTTCTCCGAATCTGCCGCCGTCGCCGGGAATGACCTGGCTACCTTCCCGGATTTTCCCTCTGAGATCCGTGCACCGCAGAATACCATTCCGGGAGTTTCCGGATTCCAGGTGCATATGGGAAGCGCCAAAATTTACACCACCGGTGACCTTTGCGATGTGATCGTCGCCATGAACCCGGCATCCCTGAGATCCAACCTCAAATGGGCCAAAGTGGGATCAACACTGCTGGTCGACACCGATGCATTTGATGAGAAATCCATTGAAAAAGCAGGTTATTCGTCCAACCCCCTGGAAGATAACTCCCTGGCAAAATATAACCTGATCAAAGCACCGATCACCACCCTGACCAGGGAGTGTCTGAAAGATCTGGGCGTGGACCAGAAGATTGCAACACGGAGTAAGAATATGTTTGCGCTTGGGATGCTCTATTTCATTTTCAACCGCCCCCTGAAACCCTCCTTTAAATTCTTTGACACGAAATTCAAGAAGGATCCCACCATTGCCAAGATCAACAAAGTGGTTTTGGAAGCCGGGTATAATTATGCCGACACCATCGAGGCGATTGAATCGGTGATCCAGGTCTCACCAGCCAAGATGACTCCCGGCCTCTACCGGAACATTACCGGGAATGTGGCCACTGCCTGGGGATTGCTTGCTGCTGCCGAGAAAGCGAAGCGTCCCCTCTTTCTGGGATCCTACCCTATCACCCCGGCCACCGAGATCCTGATGGAGCTGGCCAAACATAAGTCGCTTGGGGCAAAGGTCTTCCAGGCCGAAGACGAGATCGCCGGGATCTGTTCCGCGATCGGAGCCAGTTATGCCGGTTCAATGGCCTGCACCACCACCTCCGGACCCGGCCTCTCCCTGAAGAGTGAAGCGATCGGACTGGCTGTTATGACCGAATTGCCCCTGGTGATCGTGGACGTGCAACGCGGTGGTCCCTCTACAGGTTTGCCTACCAAATCGGAGCAGTCAGACCTGATGCAGGCCCTGTTCGGACGGAATGGCGAGTGCCCTGTGATCGTGATTGCTGCCTCTTCCTCCGATAACTGTTTCCATTACGCATACATGGCTGCCAAACTCGCCATGGAACACATGACGCCCTGCATCCTGCTCACCGACGGTTATCTGGGCTTCGGATCGGCTCTTTTCAGGGATCCGAAAATGGCCAATATGCCTCCGATCAACCCACCGATCGCCAAGGCAAACGATCCGGATTACCGTCCCTATAAGCGTGATCCCAAGACACTGGTCAGGCAATGGGCTATCCCGGGAACCGAAGGGTTACGGCACCGGATCGGTGGATTGGAAAAAGAGAACATCACGGGCGCTGTGTCAACGGATCCCCTGAACCATCAGACGATGGTCAACCTGCGTGCGGAGAAGGTAGCCCGGGTCGCAAATTTCATTCCCGACCAGGAGGTCGACGGTCCCCAGAAAGGCGATCTGCTGGTAGTCAGTTGGGGGGGTACATTCGGGGGTGTTCATTCGGCCGTAAAACAGACACAAATGGAAGGGAAGAAGATCAGTCATGCCCACTTCCATTACATCAATCCCCTGCCGAAAAATACAGAGCAAATCCTGAAGAGTTTCAAGAAGATCCTGGTATGCGAGCTGAATGCCGGACAGTTTGTCAATTACCTCCGGATGACTTATCCCATGCCCAGCTTTTACCAGTTTAATAAAGTACAGGGATTGCCATTCATGATCCATGAACTCACGGAAAAATTTAACGAGTTGCTAGAATCGAAATAACCATGGAATATATCAATACCACCGTTGAACGTACGACCGTTCAGCTCCAGAAAGAGGATTTTGAAAGCGATCAGATGGTAAAATGGTGTCCCGGATGCGGAGCCCACGCCATTTTAGCTGCTGTCGAACGTGTCTTCCCGAAACTCGGATACAAAAAGGAGAATTTCTGCCTGGTCTCCGGAATCGGTTGCTCCTCCCGGTTCCCCTATTATGTAAACACGTACGGGATCCACGGAATCCATGGCCGGGCCCTGGCCATCGCAACCGGAGTCAAAGTGGCCAACCCGCACCTCAGTGTCTGGGTAGCTACCGGTGACGGCGACTCACTGGCTATCGGCGGGAACCACTTCATCCATACCATCCGGAGGAATGTCGACATCAACGTGCTCCTGTTCAACAACGAGATCTACGGCCTCACCAAAGGACAATACTCCCCCACTACCCCCATGAACACGGTGACGAAGACCAGTCCGCACGGGACCATAGAACACCCCTTTAACATCGGGGAGCTCGTGATGGGTGCTCAAGGCACTTTCTATGCCAGGATGCCTGATAACGACCTCACCCTGATGACGGAGGCGATGTTTGAATCGGCCAAGCACGACGGCACCTCCATCACCGAGATCCTGCAGAACTGCATCATCTATGCAGACAAAGCCCATTTCAACGTAACCGGCAAAGAGACCCGCGAAGAAAATATGTGCGTGATTCGGGATGGACAGCCTATTCTCTTCGGTCATAACAAGGAGAAAGGATTGCGGTTGAAAGGGACCGAAATTGATGTGGTGGAACTGGGGAAAAATGGCATCACCATCGATGATGTACTCGTCCACGACCGCTACAATCCGGATCCCTGGATCCACATGATGCTGGCCAAACTCGGCCCACCTCATTACCCAAAAGTTTTCGGCATCATCCGTTCGGCTATGTTTCCCACCTACGATGACCTCGTGGAAGAGAAGATCCGCCTCGCCCAGAAAGATTCCCCCATCAAGAAAATGGACCACCTGCTGAAAAGCGGGGAGACGTGGGAGATCAAGTAAGAGGGTAAAGGGTCGAGGGTCGAGGGTCAAGGATCCAGTATCCAGCATCCAGCATCCAGTTATCGTATCTTTGCATCATGCTACGGCAATTCAAGGATTTTATTGAACAGCAATCGCTCTTCCAGCCTGACCATATCGTATTGCTCGCGGTATCAGGAGGCGTGGATTCAGTGATAATGGCGGAGCTGTTTCACCGGGCGGGCTACCGGTTCGGGGTGGTCCATGCCAATTTTCAGCTGCGGGGAGAAGAGTCGGACCAGGATGAACGCTTTGTCGAATCACTGGCAACCCGTTATACCGTTCCGTTCTATTCCACCCGTTTTTATACCGCAAATTTCGCGGATAGCCGCAACGTATCTATCCAGATGGCAGCGAGGGAGCTTCGCTACGAATGGTTCGAAGAGATCCGCCGGAAAGAAGGATTTGACTGGATTGCCACCGCTCACCACCTGGACGACCAGGTGGAGACCTTTTTTATCAACCTCATCCGCGGAACAGGGATCTCCGGTCTGCATGGAATACCGGTCAGAAACGACAGAGTGATCCGGCCGCTGCTTTTCGCCCGCAGGGAGGAGATATCCGGGTTTGCCCGTGAACAGGAAATCCCTTTCCGTGAAGACAGTACGAACAGCAGTACCAAATACTTTCGTAACCGGATCCGTCACCAGTTGCTGCCACTTCTGCTTTCCATCGAGCCCGACTATGCCAGGCAGATCACTGACACCATAAGCCGGATACGTGAAACCGAGTCGATTCTTAATCCCTATCTTGAAGAGACCAGGGCAAGACTGATCAGGCAGGAACAGAACCACTGGATCATCCGTATCGCGGATCTTCGTAATCTGGTCCCGCTGTCGGCCTGGTTGTATGAGTTGCTGGTTCCCTTCGGGTTTCATCCCTCCACGATCCAGGACCTGATACATGCCCTGGATCAGGACAGCGGGAAGACCTTTCTCTCCCCCACCTACCGGATCATTAAGGACCGTGATCGGCTTATCATTACCCGAGCCCCATCGTATGACACACAGCGCCCGGTGGAAGAATATCTGATCGGAGAGTCAACCGGGGAGATCCGCGACCCAGTCCATCTGACCTTTCAAACCATCCACCGGCACCCTGGATATCTGATCAGTGCCGATCCGAACCGGGCCACCCTGGACAGGAAAAAGCTCTCTTTCCCCCTTACCTTACGGAGGTGGAGCCCGGGTGATTATTTCTATCCGCTCGGTATGACGAAACGAAAGAAACTAAGCGATTTTTTCATCGATGAAAAGATATCAATTCCCGAGAAAGAGACCTGTTGGCTTCTCTGCTCCGGGAACCGGATCGTTTGGGTGATCGGTCGGAGAATCGATCACTGGTTCCGTGTTTCAACCCGCAGCAACGAGTTGCTGGTAGTCGATTTCCTCCCCTGATTAGGTAAAATTATCTACCTTCGTGCAGGTAAAAAATTAAGGCTGAATCCCATGAGAAAGATTGCATTCATTGGACTGGTAACCCTATTACTGCCATTCTTGTCCGTCAGTCAGGTGTTGGATCCGGTGAAATGGACGTTCAGGAGTGAACGAACCACACAGGACGAAGTGACCCTGTTGCTCGTTGCGAAAATCGACAAAGGCTGGCACCTCTACTCCCAGCATCTTCCCGCAGGCGGGCCACTGCCCACCGTATTTACGTTCACCGCAAGCGACAACTACAAACTGGTTGGTGAGGTAACCGAACCGGATGGGGTGGAAGAGTACGATCCGAATTTCGAGATAGAGCTGAAGTTTTTCGACGGGACGGTTGTGTTTAAACAAAAAGTAAAAATACTGACGGACAAAGCATTTACCATCACCGGTGTACTGTCGTTCATGTGTTGTGATGATAAGCGATGCCTCCCCCCGACCGATATCGATTTTGAGTTTCCGCTGAAAGCATTCACGACCGGTGCCACAGCACAACAACCGGAGTTGCCCGTCGCCGTTGTGGAAACGAAAGAGACACAACCCGATACATCATCAATCACCGCCGTGGCTACGATCACAGGGACTGAGTCAGCAGGAGCATTGGCCGTTACTGAAGAGACCAGTACAGAAAGCAGTTCGATGTGGGTGTTCTTCCTGGTTGCCCTGCTGGCCGGATTTGCAGGCGCGTTGACTCCCTGTGTTTACCCGATGATCCCGATGACGGTAACCTTTTTCATGAGCAGCAGCAATAGCAAACTGGGCGCCAAAGTGAATGCACTTTTCTACGGACTTTCTATCATTGTGATTTATACCCTCATTGGGGTACTGGTAACCCTGTTGTTCGGCTCCGACGCCATCAAGAATGTCAGTTCAAGCTGGATCACCAACATCATCTTCTTCCTGTTGTTTGTGACCTTTGCGGCATCGTTTTTCGGTCTGTTCGAGATCGTCCTCCCTTCCAAACTAACCAACAAATCGGATCAGCAGGTGGACCGGGGTGGATTGATCGGCACCTTCTTTATGGCGCTGACCCTGGTGCTGGTCTCCTTCTCCTGTACGGCTCCTTTCATCGGGGGCATCCTGGTGGAAGCCTCATCCGGCAACATTCTGAAACCGACCATCGGGATGTTCGGTTTCTCGCTGGCTTTTGCCCTCCCCTTCACCATCCTCGCCTTCTTTCCCTCCCTGCTGGGAAAGATGCCTAAATCGGGAGGCTGGCTGAACTCGGTGAAGGTGGTCCTGGGATTCATCATCCTGGCGCTGGGCATGAAATTCCTGCTGGTCCCCAACGAAGCGCTCAACTGGGGCATCACCCGGGAGGTCTTCATCGCTGTATGGATCGTTCTCTTCACCCTGATGGGACTCTACCTGATGGGGAAGATCAAGTTCTCGCACGACAGCGACCTGCCATACATCGGTGTGCCACGATTGCTGCTGATCATCGCCACTTTCACTTTTGTGGTCTACCTCCTTCCCGGCATGATCGGAGCTCCGCTGCGAACCGTTTCTGCCTTCCTGCCTGCCGAATCATCCTTTAACCTCATGGAGATCATCCAGGAAAACCGTGGAAGCGGACCGGCTACAGAAGAGGCCTGGCGCTTATGCGATAAACCGAAATACGGCGATAAACTGAAGATGGCGCATGGGTTGCAGGGATACTTTGATTACAATCAGGGTCTGGCCTGTGCCAGACAGCTGAACAAACCGATCCTGATTGACTTTACCGGCCATGGATGTGTCAACTGCAAGGTGATGGAACGGTCCGTGTGGCCGGATCCGGAGGTGATGAGACGGTTGAGGGACGACTACATCATCGTAGCCCTTTATGTGGATGACCAAACCGACCTTCCTGAATCGGAATGGATCACCTCCGCCGTCGACGGAAAGGTGAAAAAGACTATCGGCAGGAGAAATGTGGATTTTGAGATCTCACGCTTCAATGTGAATGCCCAGCCCTATTACGTACTGCTCGATACTTCCGGCAAGGTACTGATCCCGCCACGTGCATTCAACACCAATGTACAGGGATTTATCGGGTTTTTGGATAAAGGAACGGAGACTTTCTACAAGAGCCAGTCAAAGTAATACATTGAAGCCGGGAGAGGGGGAGATCAAGTACTATACTTCGGGGATCGGACTGGTGAGAGAGGAGAGAAGGTTGCTTCGTCCCGCGAGTGCGGGACTCGCAAAGACACGGCAGGTGGTTATAAAAAGGAGCGGGATGGCGCGTGTGCAAGCACACGCGCCATCCCGCAAAACTTTTACTAAACGATACGTGTGTCATTGCGAACGCAGTGAAGCAACCTTGTACGCGATAGGGTATGTTGATATTACTTCATTAATTCCGTAAAATACTTGAAAAAATACGGGATTGTCTCAATCCCCTTGTAGAAATTTTCCAGGGGATAATTCTCATTGGGTGAGTGACAAGCGTCAGACTCCAGTCCAAATCCCATCAGGATCGACTTGACCCCCAGGATCTGCTCGAAAGTGGAGATGATGGGGATACTTCCACCGCTTCTCACAGGGACCGGGGCTTTACCGAAGGTAGTCTCCAATGCTCTGCTGGCAGCCAGGTATCCGGGGGTATCAATGGGCGAAACGTAAGCCTGTCCTCCATGCAACTCCTTGACCTTTACCTTCACTGTATCAGGAGCGATAGCCAGGAAATGCTTCTCAAAAAGTCGAGAGATCGTTTTAAAATTCTGATTGGGGACCAGTCGCATAGAGATCTTGGCATAAGCCTTGGAGGGAAGCACCGTTTTGGATCCCTCCCCGGTATACCCTCCCCAGATGCCATTGACATCCAGTGAAGGTCTGATCCCGGTGCGTTCACGGGTAGTGTACCCGGCTTCTCCATCGAGTGCGACGACGTCAATGGCCTGTTTGTAGGCCTCCTCGTCAAAGGGGGCCTTTGCCATCAGGTCGCGCTCCTCAGTACTGACCAACTGTACATCATCATAGAATCCGGGAATGGTGATCTTCCCGTTTTCATCGGTCAGGCCGGCAATCAGTTTTGTCAGTACATTAACCGGGTTGGCTACCGCACCACCAAAAAGACCGGAATGCAGATCGTGGTCCGGCCCTGTAAGTTCCACCTGCATGTACGCCAGTCCACGCAACCCCACAGTTACCGAAGGACAATCCATCGACACCATGCCGGTGTCGGAAACCAGGATGATATCCGATTTCAGCATCTCTTTATGAGCTTCGCAAAAGGCTGCCAGGCTGGGAGACCCGATCTCCTCTTCTCCCTCGATCATGAACTTGATGTTGCAGGGAAGGGTGTTGGTCCTGACCATCAGCTCGAACGCTTTGGCCTGCATAAAGGCCTGTCCCTTATCGTCATCCGCACCGCGGGCATAAATCCTCCCGTTTCGCACCTCAGGCCTGAAGGGAGGAGATTCCCACAGATCAAGAGGATCTACCGGCATTACATCATAATGACCATATACGAGCGCGGTGGGCAGGAGGGGATCAATGATTTTCTCTCCGTAAACCACCGGATTTCCTTTGGTCGTGATCACCTCGGCCTTGTCGGCGTCAGCTTCCCTGATCGATTTTTTCCAGTATTCAGCAGCTTTGATCATGTCCTCCTTATGCTCTTTCTCTGAACTGATGGACGGGATCCGGATCAGTCCGAACAACTCCTGAAGGAAGCGATCTTTGTGAGATTCTATATAGTCTTGAATGTAATTCATTCGCTGCATTGAATTTTGCCGCAAAGGTACAGATTTATACTGTATTTTTGTGACATTGTTTCAACTGTTGCATGAATATTGAAATATGGATGCATTTTCATATTTGAATAATTTTGATTCTTCCGCGTTTGAGGAGCTGTACGAACGGTTCAAAACCGATCCCGGTTCGGTGGATGAGAGCTGGCGAAAATTTTTCGAAGGATTCGAGTTCTGTCAGATTAACTACAAGGCTGAAAAAGGAAAATCATATATCATCCCCAATGAATTCCTGGTGATGAACCTGATCCGGGGATACCGCGAACGAGGACATCTCTTTACCCGCACCAACCCGGTCCGCACACGGCGGACCTACACCCCAACCCTGCAGGCCATTGTGTATCACCTGAGCCAAACCTACTGCCAGTCGATAGGGGTGGAGTATATGTACATCCGTAAGCCTGAACAGGTGACCTGGCTTAAGAAAAAAATGGAACCGGCCCGAAATCGGCCAGAATTTTCCATCCCTGATAAGCGTCATATACTGGAAAAACTGGCGGAAGCAGTACTATTTGAAAAGTTCATCCACAAGAAATTTCCGGGCCATAAGAGTTTCAGCCTCGAAGGATGTGAATCCCTCATTCCCGCCCTGGATGCGGTCGTCAGCCATGGGAAGGAACTAGGGAATGAGGAGTTCATCTTTGGCATGGCCCATCGCGGACGTTTGAACGTGCTGGCCCACATCATGCAGAAACCCTATTTTCAGATCTTTTCTGAATTTGAGGGAAAAGAATACGAAGATGAGCAGTTACTGGGAGATGTCAAATACCACCTCGGTTATTCTACCGAGATCCGCCCAGAAAACGGCCACTTGGTTCACCTCTCACTGTGTCCGAATCCCTCGCATCTCGAAGCCGTCGATCCGGTTGTCGAAGGACTTTCCCGGGCGATCATCGATAAGGTGTACAAGGGCAATACCGACCGGATCTCCCCGGTGCTGATCCACGGGGATGCTTCTGTTGCAGGACAGGGAATCATGTACGAACTTCTGCAGATGTCGGAACTTCCCGGGTATACCACCGGTGGAACCGTCCATTTTGTAGTGAACAACCAGATCGGCTTCACCACCAATTACCTGGAAGGGCGCTCCAGTACCTATTGTACCGATGTAGCCAAAACCATCCAATCCCCCATCTTCCATGTCAATGCCGATGATGTGGAGGCGGTGGTCTATGTCGTAAAATTAGCCATGGAGTTCCGGCAAACGTTCCGGAAAGATGTATTCATCGATTTGCTTGGTTACCGGAAATATGGCCATAACGAAAGTGACGAACCCCGGTTCACCCAACCCATCCTCTACAAAACCATCGAGAAACATCCTGATCCGCTGGAGATCTATCTGAACAAACTGGAGGCCGAAGGAAGTCTGGAAGGGATCGATCCGAAAACCATTCAGAACCGGATCAGTGAGAAACTTGATCAGTGTTTCGAGAAGTCTAAAAGCGTCGAGAAGGCAACCATCGATCATTTCCTGGATTCGCTCTGGAGTGGGATCCGGAAAGCGACAGCCGAAGATTTCATTCACTCTCCTGAAACTGGTGTTGCCAGAGAAGTATTGCTTGGGATTGGGGAAAAAATCACGACCCTGCCTGAGGGAATCCCCTTTTTCAGAAAGATCGGCAAACTGCAGAACGACCGGAAACTGATGCTGGAAAGCGATCAGCTCGACTGGGCAATGGCAGAACTGCTGGCTTACGGATCCCTGTTGCTCGAAGGGTTCCCGGTGAGGCTCAGTGGACAGGATACCCAGCGTGGGACCTTTTCGCACCGGCACGCTGTACTCACCGTAGAAGATTCGGAAGTGAAGTACATTCCCCTCGACCATCTGTCAGATAATCAGGCCAGGTTTCAGGTATACAACTCTCCCCTGTCGGAATACGGTGTTCTGGGTTTTGATTATGGCTATGCCCTCGGGAGCCCCGGCAGCCTCACTATCTGGGAAGCGCAATTTGGCGACTTCAGCAACGGGGCCCAGGTGATCACCGACCAGTACATCTCTTCAGCCGAGGAGAAGTGGCGGGTCATGAATGGACTAGTCCTCTACCTGCGAACATGCCTATGGTTCCTGTAAGCTCGAATGCGCAGTCTGACTTTTTGTTGTTATTTTTGCAACGTAATTTCGAATTTATACGTAAACCCTGTCATGATAGATATACCAGTCCCCAGTCCGGGTGAATCCATAACCCAGGTCCAGATCGCCCGCTGGCTGGTTGAAGATGGTGAACCGGTGCAGAAGGATCAGGAACTTGTAGAGATCGATTCCGACAAAGCGACCTTCCCAATCGCCTCTCCGGTAGACGGCAAAGTCCATATTCTGATCGCTGAAGGGGAAACGGTAAATGTGGGATCGGTGATTGCCACTGTTGATGAGGCACAGGGGCACAGGGGCACAGGGGCGCCGGTCACCAGTCACGAAATAAACGCCACCCCATTGGCCAAGAAGATCCTTCACGAAAAGCAGATCGAAGCGGCTTCCATTGCAGCTGCGTTTCCAGGGAAACGGATCACGCGGAAGGAGATTGAGTTGTTCATTCAGGGTAAGAAAGAGGCAAAGGGCGAGTTTGTCTTTTCCGGCGCCCGTACCGAGACACGTAAAAAGCTTAGCACCCTCAGGCTGAAGCTGGCAGAACGGCTGGTATCGGTCAGTTTTTTGGTTCGCATCAAAGAACTGCTCGAAGAGCCGGGACGGATGCTGACATCCGGGCAGGATCTTTACCGGGTTCTGCTCGACATCTGAGTACAACCATGAGGACCCATGTTGATTTTCTGGTTATAGGTTCGGGTATAGCGGGCCTTACCTTTGCGCTCAAAGTGGCAGGGCATGGAAAGGTATGCATTGTCACCAAGCAGAAGATGGACGACACCGCAACCAGTTACGCCCAGGGAGGGATCGCTGCGGTGATGCACACGCCCGATACGTATGAGAAGCATATCCAGGATACGATCAAAGCCGGAGATGGTCTTTGCGACGAGCATATTGTGCGGTTAACGATCAGGGAGTCGACCGACCGGATCCGGGAACTGGTATCCTGGGGCACCAATTTTGACAAGAATGAATCCGGCCTGTACGACCTGGCCAGGGAGGGTGGCCACTCCGAATCTCGGGTCCTGCGCCACAAAGACAGCACTGGCAAGGAGATCGAGGATACGCTGATCGATCAGATCCGGAAACACCCTAACATCGAGGTGCTCGAGAATCACTACGCAATCGATATCATCACCCAGCACCACCTCGGTGTACAGGTCAATATCCGTGCCTCCGATGTCACCTGCTATGGGGCGTATGTCCTCAATCCTAAAACCAACCATGTGGATACTATCCTGGCCCGTGTAACACTGGTGGCTACCGGTGGGGCAGGGAACATATACAGCAACACTACCAATCCTACTATCGCCACCGGCGACGGGATCGCCATGGTATACAGGGCCAAGGGGGTGATCGAAAACATGGAGTTCGTGCAGTTCCATCCCACCGCCCTGTACCATCCGCAGGAGCGGCCCTCTTTTCTGATTACCGAAGCCCTGCGTGGATTCGGAGGCGTGTTGAAAGATTACCACGGAAAGGAGTTCATGCAGAAGTACGATGAGCGGCTCTCCCTGGCTTCCCGGGACATCGTGGCACGAGCGATTGACAATGAACTGAAGATCAGTGGGGAAGACTTTGTATACCTGGACTGCCGGCACCTGAATAAAAATGATCTGATCCGTCAGTTCCCCCGGATCTATGCCAAGTGCCTCAGCCTGGGGATCGACATTTCCCGCGACATGATCCCGGTAGTTCCGGCAGCTCACTACATTGTCGGCGGGATCAAAACCGACGAATATGGCCGGTCCACCATCCGTAACCTCTATGCTTCCGGTGAATGCGCCAGCACCGGGATGCATGGGGCCAACCGGCTGGCATCCAATTCCCTGCTCGAATCGGTGGTCTTTTCCCACCGGGCCAGCCACCAGACCATTGAACAGATCGAACACATCGATTATTGTAACGCGATTCCCGACTGGGATGCGGAAGGGATGATCCTCACCGAAGAGATGATCCTGATCACGCAGTCCCAGAAAGAGCTTCAGGCCATCATGAGCAGTTATGTCGGGATTGTCCGTTCCAACCTTCGCCTCCAGCGGGCCCTCGACCGCCTCAACCTGCTTTACGACGAAACAGAAGACCTTTACAATAAGTCGATCCTCACTCCCCGTCTGTGTGAACTTCGCAACATGATCAACGTGGCTTACCTGGTGATCAAACAGGCGATCGCCCGGAAAGAAAACCGGGGATTGCACTACTCCCTCGATTATTCAAAAAGTAAAAATTGAAGGGGCACCCGGAAAAAACTGAAGGGGCGACCGGTCTGGTCGTCCCTTCAATAATTTCTGGGGAAAAGATATGTCTATTCGATCCCCAATTTTTTCTTGACGGGTGCCATCAGGTTGTTGGCGGGTGTGGAAAACAAAACCACATCTTCAATGTTATTTAACACATAGGTGTATCCCTGTTCCTTTGCTACATCGGAGATAGCCCGTTTGGCTTGATCAATCAGGGGTTGCAGAAGTTTCTGCTGCTTGGCCTGAAGATCCTGCTGAGCCTGCTGCTGAAACGCATCGATTCGCTCCTGTAACTGCGTCAGTTCCTGCTCTTTGTTCTGTTTGATAATATCAGACATTCCGGCTGCTTTTGACTGATAGTCGAGGTATTTGTTCTCAAACTCAGAACGCATCTGGTCCATCTGGTCGGTAAGTTGCTCCTGATGTTTCTGGAGGGTAATCCTGACGGAATCAATTCCCGGCATAGCCTGCAGAAGTGTGTTAAAATCTATGTAACCGATTTTCAGTGCAGCGGGCGTCTGGGCCTGGGAGCTGAATGCAATGCCGGTGAAGAGTGCCACGATGGCAAAAATCTTTACTAACTTTTTCATTGTTTTCGTATAAATATGGATTTGTGACTTTTGGGTTCGCAAAAATATAAAAAATATAATTAGATACATATTCCCGGTACCGTTTATTTTCGTTCTCCGCCTGAAGGTTTGGGGTGGGTCTCTAACGGCTGATTGTGCTTCCCTGACGGCTGAGTGGAGGTCCCCGACGTCTGGGTTCGGGTCCGGGAACCCATTGCTGCACCCAGTTGATCCAACACCTCATCACTGATATCATACTTGGGATTGGCATACATCATGGTCAGGCTGCCTGCTTTATCAAAAACCACCGCATAGTTGTAATCATCGGCGATCTGCTGGATCGCATTGTAAATCTTCTCCTGAATGGGTTTGACCAGCTCCTGGCGTTTTTTGAACAATTCACCATCCTTACCAAAATACTTGCGCTGCAGGTCCTTGGCCTCCCGCTCCACGTCAACGATTTCCTGCTCTTTCTTGGACTTCATCTCTACGGGAAGCAAAACCGATTGGGCCTGGTAATCCTTGTACATTTTCTCTACTGCGGCAAATTTTCCTTCGATCTCTTCCTGCCACTGAACCGACAGTTCATCAATCTGAGCCTGAGCCTCTGCATATTCCGGGATATTATCCAGAATGTACTTGGTGTCCACATAGGCAAACTTCTGAGCCTGGATCAGGGTCATGGTGAATACCAGCCCCATGCATGTTAAAAGAATCTTTTTCATGATGTTGTCCCCTTTCTTTTGATGCCGGAAACCGGAAACCGGATGCCGGATATTTATTTTATGAACTCACAAACTCACCACTGCACCACTGCACCACTGCCCCACTGCACCACTGCTCCACTGCCCCACTGCACCATGTTAATCAATGGACGAGTTTATCGAGAAATGGAACTGGCTTCCATTTGCTCCCGGTACACCCGGTACCGCATCCAGTCCGTAACCCCAGTCAAGTCCCAGCAATCCGAACATCGGGAGAAAGACCCTGATCCCCATTCCAACCGAGCGATAAAGGTTAAAGGGATTTACATCCTTCCAGCGTGCCCAGTCGTTCCCTGCTTCCAGGAAAGCGAGCGCATAGATGGTAGCACTGGGGTTGAGAGAAATAGGATAGCGGAGTTCAAAGGTGTTTTTCGTATATACCGTCCCCCCGATGGTATTGGGATAGCCCGGTGTGAGCGAGTTGTTGGCATATCCCCGCATTCCGATCAACTCTCGCCCGTCCATGTTGTTATAACCGGTCAATCCGTCTCCTCCCAGGTAGAAGCGCTCAAAGGGAGTTACCCCGAGGTTGGAATTGTAGGCTCCCAGGTAGCCGATCTGGATCCGGGGCGAGAGGACGAGCTTCCCGATCAGGGTGATATACCATGCCCCTTTGAATTTGATCTTGTAGTATTCCACCCATTTGTACCGCTCGTTGTAAGGCATGGTATCGTAATCGATATTTCCGCTGCAGAAGAGGCTGTAAGGTGGAGTAAGTTCCAGTGTGACTGCCAGTTCCGAACCGGTTCGGGGAAAGATCGGATTGTCGATGGAGTTTCGGGAGAGGGTGACCGCATAGGAAAGTGCATTGTAAGCGCCGTTTCCTCCTCCGAAGGTAAAGATCGCTGAGTAATTTTTGGTATTGTATCGGAAGTAGTTGAAACTGTTGAGGATAGAGAAATAATCATCCGGCCATTTCAGCATAGATCCCAACCCTACGGAAACCCCGTCGATTTTGAAATAGCCGTACAACGAATCGCTTTTATCGAATCCGTTGGAATACTTTGAGTGAACGTAGGAGAGACTTAGGGCCAGCGGCTTTTTACCACCCAACCAGGGTTCCGTAAACGAAAAACTGTAACTGAAATACCCCTTGCCATAGGTCTGCACCCGGACGCTCAGTTTCTGCCCGTCACCGGAAGGAACTGGCCGCCAGGCTTTCCAGTTGAAGAGATTCCGTAACGAGAAGTTGTTGAAGGAGAGGCCCAGGGTTCCGATGATCCGGCCGTAGCCCCATCCGCCTGAAAGCTCGATCTGATCGGCAGATGTCTCCTCCACAAGGTACTCAATGTCTACGGTCCCGTCTTCGGGATGCGGATTGACATTGGGCACCAGTTTTTCGGCGTCGAAGTAACGCAGCTGGGCCAGTTGCCGCTGAGAACGGATCAGGCGGTCGCGGCTGAAAAGCTGACCGGGGCGGGTCTGGATTTCCCGTAAGGCCACGTGATCATTGGTCTTGGTGTTCCCCTTGACCGTAACCTTTCTGACCGTTGCCTGTTTCCCTTCATGCATCCGGATCTCCAGATCGATGGAGTCGTTCTCCACCCTCACCTCCACAGGGATTACGTCAAAAAAGAGATATCCGTCATCCATATAGAGCGATCGAAGGTCTCCCCCGTTAGGATCATAACTGAGTGCAGCATCGAGGGCCTCCTTGTTATATACATCGCCGGGTTTAACTTTCAGGAACCGGGCTAGGAAAGTATCGTCGTACTTGGTATTCCCCACCCAGACGATCGAACGGATGTAATACTTGGGACCCTCTTCCACCCAGATGTTGACATTGATGGTATTGTCGTCATTATGAGTAATGGTATCGGCAACGATTATTGCATCACGATATCCCAGCGAATTATATTTGGTGATCAGCTTGATCTTGTCCTCTTCGAAATCTTCCGGAATAAATTTTGAGGCTTTAAAGATCCGGAGCCGTACGTTACTGAAGGCATGTTGCTCAATGATTGAGGCGATTTCAACAAAATCGATCCGAAGAGCCGCCTTGGCCGATTCCCAGATCATCCGGTCCAATCCATTCATCGGGTTGAACACCGCCATCTCCTTGGTATCTTTAAACGCACCGGAGATCTGCTCTTTGGAGAGATGTTCGTTGCCGTAAACATTCATCTTGTAAATCTTGACCCGGCCGTTCTTGCTGATGTTGATCACCATGGTGACCAGGTTGGCCGTTGCGGAGTCCTTTTTCAACTCAATGTCCACATCTGCATTCAGGAAACCCTTATCCTCATAATATTTCTTAATGATGTTCCGGGTCTTCATGATGAGGTTATCAGTGACATAATCCCCTTTTACCAGCCGGATCTTCTCCCGGATGTTATCCGCATCCGACTTTTTAATTCCTGAAAAAGAGAATTTCGACAGGCGGGGACGCTCCCGGAGATAGATATCCAGAAAGATCTGGTCCCCGATGACACTGGTCACCGAAATCCGGATATCCTCGAACAGCCCCTGGTCCCACAATTTCTTAACGGCATTGGTAATCTCGCTTCCCGGCACCAAAACCCGGTCACCGACCGTCAAACCCGAGAGCATGATCAGGACATTGCCGTCAAGGAATTTCACGCCGCTGACGGTAATCCCTCCGATCTCATATTCCTTTGGGTTGTTGTAATCAAGCTGAAGGTCTCCAAGGGTAACCTGGGCCAGTACCGGGTGAAAGACCAAACCTGACAGAATGAGAATGATGAGGGATCTGAGTTTCATTTAGTACGTTTCTTCTTATTGGCTTCAACGTGAGTTATCTGTTCACTGGTCATGCCGAATCGTCGTTCCCGGTTCTGGAAATCCAGTATGGCCCGGAAAAATTCCTCCTTGGTAAAATCAGGCCACAAAGTAGGGGTAAAATAGAGCTCCGTGTAGGCAATCTGCCATAGTAAAAAATTGCTGATACGGTACTCGCCACTGGTCCGGATAAGGAGTTCAGGGTCGGGAATCCCGCGGGTTGTCAGGGCTGCAGAAAACGATCCGGCATCGATCTCATCCGGTTTCATACGGCCGTTCAGAACCGCACCTATGATCTCTTTACAGGCATTAACGATCTCCCACCGTGCGCTGTAACTTAGTGCCAGGATGAGTGTTAGCCCGGTA